>Ga0209992_10000892_pt1 | contig 35874 bp, 35 predicted proteins | sample 2SBtaG_2_FD_182564 | JGI IMG/M metagenome (GOLD analysis project Ga0209992, IMG submission 182564) | Deep subsurface microbial communities from Kolumbo volcano to uncover new lineages of life (NeLLi) - 2SBTROV12_ACTIVE470 metaG (SPAdes)... | ecosystem: Environmental > Aquatic > Marine >...
CAAGGTTACGATCAGATATTTTTTCACCCTCAATCTTAGCGGCCCCTTCTTTGATCATTCTAAAAGCATCAGAAGTGGAGTTAACCAAGCCTGCGTCTTTTAATAAGTTGGCAATTTTGATGCCAGCATCAAAACTAAATTCTGACATTTCGTCGGGCACTTTGTTTTTGGCAAAACGGTTAATAAAGTTTTGTTGTGCTTGTTTGGCAGCGTCATTATTATGAAAGCGAGTAATGATTTCTTCTGCCAGGCGGAATTTGATATTACGTGGGTTTTCGCCATTTTCTACTTCTGTTTTCCAAGAGGCAATAGTTTCTAATGATTCAAAGCTGAGTAGTTCAAGATAGCGCCACATCAGATCATCCGAGGTGGACATAATTTTGCCAAACATGTCATCTGGTGCATCATCGATACCGATGTAGTTATCGAGTGACTTTGACATTTTTTGTACGCCATCCAAGCCTTCTAAAATTGGCATAGTAAGGATGACTTGTTGCTCCATACCGGCTTGTTTTTGTAATTCACGACCCATTAAAAGATTGAACTTTTGGTCAGTACCACCGAGTTCAACATCTGATTCTAGGGCAACAGAGTCGTAACCTTGGATGAGTGGGTAGAGGAATTCATGAATAGAAATACTTTTGCCAGATTTATAACGCTTGGAAAAGTCATCACGTTCTAGCATACGAGCAACGGTTTGCTGAGAGGCGAGTTTGATCATATCAGCAGATGACATTTTATTCATCCACTCAGCGTTATAAACAACCTTGGTTTTTTCTTTGTCTAGAATTTTAAAGACTTGGTCTTGATAAGATTGAGCGTTTTCTACCACTTGCTCTTCGGTGAGTGGTGGGCGCGTGGCACTCTTGCCGGTAGGGTCGCCAATCATGCCGGTGAAATCACCAATCAGGAATAGAATCTCATGACCCAAATCTTGTAATTGTTTGAGCTTGTTGATTAACACCGTATGGCCCAAATGCAAATCAGGCGCTGTTGGATCAAAACCGGCTTTAATGCGTAGAGGTTTATTTTTAGCGAGTTTTTTCTTTAGCTCGTCGAGTGGCAATATCTCATCGGTACCACGCTGAAAGACAGCTAGCGTTTCATTTGCATTCATTATTTTATGCTCTAGTGTGACCGTCACCAAGGACGATAAATTTTTGTGAAGTAAGGCCTTCTAGCCCAACTGGGCCACGGACATGAAATTTGTCAGTGCTGATACCAATCTCGGCACCTAGGCCGTATTCAAAGCCATCGGCAAAGCCGGTAGAGGCGTTTACCATCACAGAAGATGAATCAACTTCGGTTAAGAATCGACGACCTGAGGTGTAGTTTTCAGTAACGATAGACTCGGTATGACCAGAGCCGTGTTGATCAATATGATCAATCGCCTCGCTCATTGAATTAACAATACGAATGGATAAAATGGCATCTAGATATTCGGTATCCCAATCTTCATCGGTGGCGGCAACGATTTGATCTGAGAGTTGTTGTGTTTGTTCACAACCCCTGAGCTCTACGCCTTTGGCGATGTACTCTGCAATTAGTTCAGGCAATACTCTACCAACTGCTGACGCATGTACCAGCAGGGTTTCAGTTGCATTGCACACGCCGTAACGACGCGTTTTGGCGTTAAAGGCAATTTTGATGGCTTTTTGTGTGTCAGCATCTTTGTCAATATAAGTGTGGCAGACGCCGTGCAAATGTTTAATAACAGGTACTTTTGCATTTTCACTAATGGCTTCAACCAGTCCTTTGCCGCCACGTGGAATAATGGCATCAACGTAGTCGCTGGCTTTAACGAGTTCTGCTACTGCTTCTCGATCAGTGGTGTCGATGAGTTGCACGCAGTGCTCATCAAGATCAGCATCAATTAGGCCGTCTTTGACACAAGCATAAAGTGCCAAATTAGAATGAATGGCTTCTGAGCCACCACGCAAAATCGCACCGTTGCCTGATTTTAGGCAAAGCGCTGCTGCATCAATAGTAACGTTTGGACGAGATTCGTAAATGATGCCCATCACCCCTAAAGGCACACGCATCTTGCCAACTTGAATACCACTTGGGCGGAATTTTAAGTCGGTGATTTCACCAATTGGATCTGGCAGAGCTGCAATCTGATTAAGACTTTCGATAATGCCATCAAGTCTTGAATCATCGAGCATTAAGCGGTCTAACAAGGCATCGTCTAGGCCGTTGTTTTTACCATGCTCAAGGTCTTGTTGATTGGCCTTGAGAATATTTTTTCGATTTTGGTCAATCTGGCTGGCGATGTTAATCAAGGCATTGTTTTTTGCCTTGGTTGTGGCGCCACGCAAGGTTTTTGCAGCCGATCTGGCATTTTTGCCTAGTGTGGTAATTAAATCAGTTATTGAGCCCATGGTGTTTTTCCAGCTAAATTTAGTAGTAGTGTGCGTAATTCATCAATTACATTGAGATTATCCATGCCTTTGATTGAACGGTCAATACGTCCGAGTGATAATAATAGTTTTTGTAGGCGTTGATAAGAGTGGCGTTTTAGCACACTACTAATAATAGGTTTTCGTTTATTCCATACTCGATGACTTTGTAGAACTGAATCCACTTGCTTAACTTGCTGTAATTCAATCGACATATTGATGATTGAATTGATTTCTCGATACAGTGAATTACTGAGTTGGATTGGCATTGCTGTGTCATCAAGCAGGGTTTCGTAAATTTTAAGCACTTGGTTTCCATCGCCTAAGAGCGCTGCGTCAATCAAGCCGTAAATTGTGTATTTGGATTGTTGATTGATTTGGTCTAGGTATTCTTGGGTGTTGATCTTGCCATCAGGATAGGCCATTTTTAATTTTTGTATTTCTTGCATAGAGGCTAGTAAATTGCCCTCGGTGCAAAAAGCGATGCCTTGTGCTATTTCAGCGTTAGACTCTAGCCCAAGTGTTGCCATATGGTTGGCAATCCAACCCACTAGATGGTCGCTTTGCACTTCCCAGTGTTGAATAACGCCACCAAATTGTTCGAGTGTTTTAAACCATTTGCTTTTTTGTTGAGCCATGTCAAGCTTGCCAGCAGAGATGATAAGCAAAATATCATTAGGCATTGACGCGGCGATTTCACTGAGTGCTTTTGAGCCTTTAACCCCAATTTTTCCAGTTTTTAATCGGCACTCAATAATGCGTTTTGGTGAAAATAGAGAGATGGCTGACATTTCAGCAACAATTTGACCCCAGTCAAAATTGCCATCAACTTCAAAGCTAATCTTGTCATCAAAGCCTTGAGTCTTAGCGACATCTCTAATTTGAGTTAGACTTTGTTCGACCAATAAAAGCTCTGGGCCGAAAACAAAGTAAAGGGAGTTAAGTTGGTTGGCTAATGTGTTGCTAAGTTGTTCCGGCCTAATTTTCATTTAAGCGATTTAATCTTCTCAACAATTTTTTGATAATGGTGTTGCGAAGTTGTTTGTAGCTCTCATCGATTTGTAATCGATCTGCTTGTCTCGCACTCGTGCTGTCATCATACTTGGCTTTATTAAGGTGCATACTGGCTGTTAAATTTTTTGATAGTAGTAATTTGTTATCACTAGAAAGTACTTTAACAGGCACGCTTAAACTTAATGTGTAGCTGTTAGTTTTGCCACTAGAATTATAAGAAGATGTTTGCTTCTTTTGAACTTCATCACCAATTTGAATGGCTAGCGTTTGCGTGGCTTCTTGATTGAAACGTTTTTTTAGCTCGGTAGTAAAAGCGTTGTTATCAGTGGATGTGATTGACGCATTAAGGGGTGTATTTTTGTAAGGCGTGTGGAAGCCACAAGCACTGAGTAAACTGGTAATTAGAATAATAGAAAGTAAGTTGATTTTCGACATAATTTTGTACGTGTTCGTATTAAGTTAAGAATTATGACAGAATTTGAATTTATTTGTTGTAAAACCTTGAAAAATCGCTATCAGACCCTATATAAGTACACAATAGGGTATAGTTACCGTCTTAATTTTTTTATTGATTTTTTATTATGTTTAAGAATTTATTACTTTGGTTGGTTTTGGGCAGTGTCCTGACCTCGATTTTTAGCCAATTTCAGGTTGGTGAGCAGAAAAACGAAATTGCTTATTCTCAGTTTATTCAAAGTGTGAAACAAGGCGATGTTTCTAGTGTCGTTCTTGCGGGCAACAATATTAAAGGCGTTGGCGCTGGCGGCCAACAATTTACAACTTACAATCCAGGCGATTTAGGTTTAATGGGTGATTTGCTAGATAATGGCGTATCGGTTGATGCTAAGCCGCCTGAAAAAGATGGATTCTTTAAACAGCTTATTATTTCCCTAGCGCCAATTCTATTGCTTATTGGTGTGATTCTCTACACCATGAAAGGGGCTGGCGGTGCCATGGGCGGCAAAAACCCGATGAGTTTTGGTAAATCAAAAGCGCGTTTAATCACCAAAGATGAATCTAACGTGACTTTTAAAGATGTGGCTGGCGTGGAAGAAGCCAAAGAAGATGTGATGGAATTGGTTGATTTCTTATCTGATCCAGGCAAGTTTACTAAAGTGGGTGGCAAGATTCCTAAGGGTGTTTTAATGGTAGGCCCTCCAGGTACCGGTAAAACTTTATTGGCAAAGGCCGTTGCAGGCGAAGCTGACGTACCATTTTTCTTTATTTCAGGCTCTGATTTTGTTGAAATGTTTGTGGGTGTCGGCGCATCACGTGTACGTGATATGTTTGAACAAGCTAAAAAGAACGCCCCTTGTATTATCTTTATTGATGAAATCGATGCTGTGGGTCGTCAACGTGGCGCTGGCATGGGTGGTGGACACGACGAACGTGAACAAACGTTGAACCAAATGCTGGTTGAGATGGATGGTTTTGAAGGTAATGAAGGTATTATTGTGATTGCTGCTACCAACCGACCAGATGTATTAGATCCTGCATTATTACGACCAGGTCGTTTTGATCGCCAAGTAACAGTTGGTCTGCCGGATATTAATGGCCGTGATGCAATTTTAAAAGTACACATGCGTAAATTGCCGATTGCCAAGAATGTTAAATCCATCAATATTGCGAAAGGCACACCAGGTTTTTCTGGTGCTGATTTGGCTAACTTGACCAATGAAGCTGCACTGATTGCTGCTGGAAAAGGTAAAGATTTGGTTGGCATGCAAGAATTTGAAAAAGCCAAAGACAAAATCATGATGGGCTCTGAGCGCAAAACCATGGTGATGGATGACGCTGAAAAAGAAATGACCGCTTATCACGAAGCTGGCCATGCTATTGTCGGCCGCATTGTGCCTGAACACGACCCTGTATATAAAGTCAGTATTATTCCTAGAGGCCGTGCATTAGGTGTAACCATGTTTTTGCCTGAAAAAGACAGCTACAGTATTTCAAAGCGCAAGTTGAACTCTCAAGTGGCTTCTTTGTTTGGTGGCCGTATTGCCGAAGAATTAATTTATGGCGCTGATGCGGTAACGACTGGTGCGAGCAATGATATTGAGCGTGCGACAGAAATTTCACACAAGATGGTGAAACTTTGGGGTATGTCAGATGTGATGGGGCCATTGGCTTACGGTGAAGATGAGGGCGAAGTATTTTTAGGGCGTCAAGTCACTAAACATAAGCATATTTCAGATAAAACTTTTGATGCTATTGATAATGAAGTTCGAAAGATTATCGATACGAATTATGAGACTGCTTACAAAATCTTAGAAGAAAACAAAGATATTTTGCATGCAATGGCCAAAGCTTTGGTTGAGTTTGAAACCATTGACAAGGATCAGATTGATGACCTTATGGAAAGAAAGCCAATGCGCGAAGCAGCAGTGATTATTGATTCTGATGTTGCCTCTACTGAGCTAGGCAAAGGTATTGAGTCGCCAGATGACACCAGTAATGATTCTGATGAAAAACCACTAGGTGGTGGCGGTACTGAGCAAATAGCATAATTTTTGTAGTCAGATATGGCTATAAAATTTCAAAATCCAATGATTATGGGCGTGTTAAATATCACGCCCGATTCATTTTCTGATGGCGGTAAATACGTTAACACTGATGACGCCATCATAAGCGCACAACGCATGATTGACGAAGGGGCTGATATTATTGATATTGGCGGCGAATCTACTCGACCAGGTGCAAAAGCAGTTTCAACAGTTGATGAAATCAATCGCGTTATTCCTGTGATTGAAGCTTTATATCATTCAACTGATACATCTATTTCAATTGACACTTCAAAGCCAGAAGTCATGAAGTTGGCTGTTAAAGCGGGTGCCAATATGATTAACGATGTCTGTGCTTTAAGTGCTGATGGTGCACTTGAAACCGCAGCCATGCTGAACGTTGATGTGTGTTTAATGCACATGCAAGGCAGCCCAAGAACCATGCAGAAAAACCCAATCTACAACAATGTGATTGACGACATTAAAGATTTTTTTAGCCAGAGAATACAAGCTTGTGTTGATGCAGGCATTGCTGAGGATAAAATTATCTTAGATCCTGGCTTTGGCTTTGGCAAAACGTTGGATCATAACCTAGAAATTCTAAAACGTTTTAATGAGTTTAAAAGCTTTGGCCTGCCATTATTAGCAGGGCTGTCTCGTAAGTCAATGATTGGCGCACTTTTGAATGATAGAAATGTTGATGGAAGGGTTGTTGGTAGTGTCACAGGTGCTATAATTGCCACGCAAAATGGTGCAGATATTGTGCGTGTGCATGATGTGTTGGAAACCAAAGACGCATTAACAATTTTAGGGGGTGTGAGTTGAGTAATTATTTTGGTACAGATGGCATACGTGGCAAAGTAGGTGTTGCACCGATTACCGCTGATTTTTTCTTAAAATTAGGCTGGGCAGTTGGCTCGGTTTTAGCCAAAAAAGGCAAAACCAGTGTTGTTATTGGTAAGGATACTCGAGTATCTGGCTATATTTTTGAATCTGCGTTAGAAGCCGGATTTTTGTCTGCAGGCGTAGATGTTGGTCTGCTTGGCCCTATGCCAACACCCGGTATTGCCTACTTAACCAAGAAATATAACGCAAGTGCTGGCGTGGTCATTAGCGCCTCGCACAATTCTTTTGAAGACAATGGCGTGAAATTTTTCTCTTTAGAAGGATTTAAGCTTAGCGACACAGACCAAAAGGAAATTGAAGAAAAATTAGGCCAACCCATGGTGAGTGTTGATAGTTCAAGCCTTGGTAAGGCAACACGCTGTGAACATCCGATTAGCCAATATGTGAAATTCTGTAAAGAAAGTTTCGATTATTCTGTTAATTTGGGTGGCCTAGATATTGTGATTGATTGTGCACATGGTGCAACTTACCATCTTGCTGAAGATGTTTTTTCAGGCTTAGGCGCCAAAATTACCATGATTAACAATCAGCCTGATGGTTTTAATATCAACCTTAAATGTGGCGCAACTGACACAAAACATTTGCGTGATGTCGTATTAGAAAAAAAAGCTGACCTGGGTATTGCTTTTGATGGTGATGGCGATCGATTAATTATGATTGACGAGAATGGTGAGCTGGTAGATGGAGACGAACTGGTATTTATTTTAGCCAAGTCTTGGCACACCCAAAATCATTTACTCAGCAATACTGTGGTGGGTACTAAAATGAGCAATTTGGGTATGCGCCACGCATTAAGAGACTTAGATATTAATTTTATTGAAGCTGATGTCGGTGATCGTTTTGTCATGGAGCAAATGCAAGCTAACAATTCTATTTTAGGTGGCGAAGGCTCAGGCCATATTATTTGTTTAGATAAAACTACCTCTGGTGATGCAATGATTGCAGCACTTCAGGTATTAGAAGTGATTGCTAAGCGTGGCAAAACACTTGGCGAGCTAAAGTCTGAAATGCAAAAATATCCTCAAGTACTAATCAATATCAAAACCGAAGAAAAGATTGATTTAGATCAGCATACAGTTTTAAAGCAAACTCAAACTGAGGTTGAAAAAGTTTTGGGTGATGAGGGCCGTGTACTCATTCGTGCCTCAGGTACTGAGCCACTCATACGTGTAATGGTTGAAGGCAAGGATTTAGACTTAGTACAACAAAGTGCAGAACAATTAGCTGACGTACTTCGCTAATGACTTTTGATCATACCGAGCTATTTTTAGTCGGTTTAATTTTTCTTTGGGCAGGTTTTGTTCGCACAGGTTTGGGTTTCGGTGGCGCAGCACTGGGCTTGCCTTTAATGTTGTTGGTGGGTGCAACGCCTGTTTATTGGTTGCCAATTATTGGTATTCATTTACTGTTTTTTTCATCACTGACTTTAGCCAAATCTTTAAAAAAAGTAGATTGGTCTTATCTTAAGCGATCCTTATTGTGGATTATTCCACCAACTCTAATTGGTGTGGCAGGTCTATTAAGTTTGCCAGATGATGTGATTGTAGTTTTTATTTATTCAATCACTATTTTTTATGCAACAACATGGATCTTCAATGCCAAAATCACTTCACATAGTCCGTGGGTAGATAAGTTATTATTGATACTAGGTGGATATGTAGCGGGTACATCACTCACCGGTGCGCCACTCATTGTAGCGGTGTATATGCGTCATATTGCTAAAGAATACTTACGTAATACGTTGTTTGTGCTGTGGTTTATTTTAGTTAGTATTAAGATGATTGCTTTTGTGATTATGAGTGTTGAGATTGACTGGGAATTTTCACTTGCACTCATTCCTGTGGCAGCGATTGGCCATGTGCTTGGCATTAAGGCGCACCAAAGTATCACCCAAAATGATGAAGCCTTTAAGCGTTGGGTGGGCGGCGCTTTATTTGTCATAAGTTCATTTGGGTTATTCAAGCTATTTTTGAGTTAAAATCAACAGCATGAATGAATACGTCCTAATTCTAGTCAGCACTATTTTGGTGAATAATTTTGTACTGGTTAAGTTCTTGGGCTTATGCCCATTTATGGGTGTGTCAAAAAAAGTAGAAACTGCGATTGGCATGGGTTTTGCTACGACATTTGTACTGACATTAGCAAGCCTATCAAGTTATGTGATTAATACTTATATTCTGATTCCATTTGATTTGGAGTATCTGCGTACGATCGCTTTTATTGTGACTATTGCTGGTGTGGTTGGCTTTACCGAATTGGTGGTTAACAAAACCTCGCCTGTGCTTCATCAATCATTGGGCGTTTTTCTGCCGCTGATTACAACGAATTGTGCTGTATTAGGCGTTGCTTTGTTAAATGTTAATCAAGATAATGGCTTTTTAGCGTCAGGCGTGTATGGCTTTGGTGCGGCAATCGGTTTTTCATTTGTGTTGGTGGTGTTTTCAACTATTCGTGAGCGTATTGACAGTGCTAATGTGCCGGTGGTATTTCAAGGCACACCAATTGCTCTGATTACCGCTGGGTTGATGTCGATGGCATTCATGGGCTTTATTGGACTCGCCTAGTGTTTGAATCAGTCGTTATTTTCTCGTTACTTACACTGGCTTTAGGTCTAGTGCTAGGTTATGCAGCCAGTCGTTTTAAGGTTGAAGGCAATCCTTTGGTAGATCAAATCGATGCGATCTTGCCACAAACCCAATGTGGACAGTGCGATTATCCAGGCTGTCGACCTTATGCGACTGCTATTGCCAATGGCGAAGCGCCAATCAACCAATGTCCGCCAGGTGGCCAAGAAGGGGTAGATGCACTGGCAGCGCTATTAGATGTTGAAACACTAACACTCAATGAAGAACACGGAGAAACCCAGCCTGATCATGTGGTCTATGTTGATGAGCAGGTGTGTATTGGTTGTACCTTATGTATTCAAGCGTGCCCTGTAGATGCTTTTGTTGGCGCTTCTAAAGTGATGACAACCGTGATTGCCGATGAATGTACGGGCTGTGATTTGTGTATTCCAGTTTGTCCAGTGGATTGTATCCATATATTAGAAATTACCCCAACACTAGGCACTTATGTGCCTGATGTTGCCGAGATTGCCCATGCTTAATCAATCATTTAACGGCGGCATTGTAATCCCCAATCCGCATCCAGTAGAAGCGGTAGAAATTATTCAAGCGCCTTTGCCAGATAAAGTGGTCTTGCCTTTGCAACAACGTATTGGCGATGAAGCAGCTCCTTGTGTTAAAGTGGGCGATAAGGTTCTGACTGGGCAAGTTGTTGCCAAGACTAAAGACCACTTTTGTGTTCCGATTCATGCTTCGATTTCTGGAAAAGTTGTGTCTATTGATGATCAAACAATTCCACACAAATCAGGCTTAAAGTCTAAATGCATCACCATTGAATCAGATGGCAAAGATGAGTGGATTAAGCAATCAGGTTGTGGCAGTGATTTCCTGCATTGTGACCAAGCCACAATGATTAATTATATTCAGGCCTCTGGCATTGTTGGTTTAGGCGGCGCTGGGTTTCCGGCACACGCTAAACTAGAAGGTATCCAAGATTGCCACACTTTGATTATTAATGGTACTGAATGTGAGCCGGGCATTATGTGTGATGATGCGCTCATGCAACACCATCCGCGTGAGGTGATTCGTGGCGTTGAGATTTTGCTACATATTTGTGGTGCCGATCGTGCCATCATTGCTGTTGAAGATGACAAACAAGAGGCGCTAAACTCACTATTATTGTATTGTCATAATAATCGTATTAGTATCGAACAAATCCCCACCAAATATACCTCAGGTGCCGAAAAATTATTAGTTAAAGCGTTATTAGGCATTGAAATTCCATCAGGTGGACTTGCTATTGATATGGGTGTTATTTGTCAAAATGTTGCCACCACTAAGGCAATTTTTGATGCGGTAGTTGATAGCAAACCTTTGGTGTCTAGAATTGTTACAGTCACTGGCTCAGGTGTTGAGTCGCCAAATAATTACGAAGTGCGTTTAGGCACATCGTTTGAACACATTGTATCAATGTCAAATCCAAATACGAATCAACACACTGTGCGCATGGGTGGCATGATGATGGGTGTTGATGTTGAAACAACCAACACCCCAATTTGTAAGATTACTAATTGTATTTTTGTTAACAATCTTGAAGAAAAACCCAATAACCAAGAATGTATTCGTTGTGGCCAATGTAATCAAGCTTGCCCGGTTGACTTGTTGCCACAACAGCTTTATTGGTACGCCAAGAGTGAAAACACCGATAAAGCAATGGACTATAATTTAGCAGACTGTATTGAATGCAGATGTTGTGATTACGTGTGCCCAAGCCACATACCTTTGGCTGAGTATTTTTCTTTTGCTAAGGCGCTGTATCGTAAAACCACTGAAGACCAATATCGAACAGATATTGCAAGAGAGCGATTTGAATTTAGAGAATATCGTTTAGAACGCAACAAACAAGAGCGAGCTGAAATGATGGCGGCTAAAAAGGAAGAGTTAAAGAAAAAAATGGCCAATGATAAAGCTAAAAAAGACAAAATAGCAGCAGCTATGGAACGTGTTAAGAAAACCAAAAAGGCGAATGACGATGCATAGCAACGCACTGAATACTAACCAAATTATGCGTCAGGTGATTTACGCACTAGCACTAGGTATTGGCGCAGCATATACTTTCTTTGGTTGGGGTGTTGTCTTGCAAATCGTACTCGCTGTGGTAACAGCTGTTGCTGTTGAATCTGCTTTTTTAAACCTTAGAAAGCTCCCAGTAAAACCAGCCATTAGCGACGGATCAGCTGTCCTTTCAGCTGTTTTATTGGCGATTTCAATTCCAAGTATTGCACCATGGTGGATTATTGTTGTTGGTACGGCTTTTGCCATTATTTTTGGTAAACAACTCTACGGTGGTTTGGGTAATAATCCTTTCAATCCAGCGATGTTGGGTTATGCGTTTTTGCTGATTTCTTACCCATTGCAAATGACGACTTGGGCAAGTGAATTTTTAAATTTATCCCAAGCAATGAATACAATCTTTAATTTGACTTCGGTAGATGCTTTGAGTGGTGCTACGCAGTTAGACGAGGTTAAAACCCAGTTAGCATTAGGCAAAGTCATTAGTGAGTTAGAGCTGCATTCAATCAGTCAAGCCTGGATTAATGCAGGATTCTTATTAGGCGGGTTATATTTAATTGTTCGCAAGATTATTACTTGGCACATTCCTGTGGCGTTTATTGCCGGTATCATCGTTATTTCATCCATGCTCTATTTGATTGATCATCAAATATACCTACCGATGCAAAACCACCTAATGCTCGGCGCCACCATGCTCGGCGCATTCTTTATCGCGACTGATCCGGTTTCAGCTAGTACAACACCCAAAGGGCGCTTAATTTACGGTTTTTTAATCGGCGTACTGGTGGTTATTATTCGTGTGTTTGGCGGTTATCCAGATGGCGTGGCTTTCGCAGTATTATTGATGAATATCACCGTACCTTTGATTGATTATTACACACAGCCCAAGGTGTTTGGTAAATGACATTAAATCCTATTTTAAAGGCTGGCGCCTTATTGTTTATCTTCACCGCGATCAGTGTATTTTTTGTGGCACTAACGCAAGACACCACCAAGGAAAAAATTAAATACAATGAAGATCAGTTATTGATTAAGCGCCTTGGTGAATTGGTATCAGGTTATGATAACAATATTTTGCAAGATAAGTTTTCAAAAGAGATAAAGCTGCATGGCTTGCAACAAAAAGTGAGTATTTACCCTGCCAAGCGACAAAAAAAGACATTTGCTTATTTGGTTGAACATACTTACCCTAATGGTTATAACGGCAACATCCGCTTACTAACTGGGTTTGATATTAAACGTCAGTTACTCGGTGTTAGGGTTGTCACACACAAAGAAACACCAGGTTTGGGTGACAAAATTGAAACCAGAAAATCAGACTGGATTAAACAATTTACTGGCTTGTCCTTATCAAACCCTAGTCAGAGTGACTGGAAGGTAAAACGTGATGGCGGTGTGTTTGACTCATTTACTGGTGCAACGATTACACCGAGAGCAATTGTTACTGCCACTTATCAAGTTCTAGAGTTTTTCAGCAAGCAAGGCTTGCTGAAAAATAAAAAGTAACCATGAGACTTAGTGATTTTGACTTCGAACTACCGAAGTCACTGATCGCTCAGAATCCACCAGAAAATAGAACAGATTCACGTCTTTTAGTGCCTCAATCGACTATTATCGATTCATTTTTCCATAATATAGCGTCATTTATTAAACCAGGTGATTTGCTGGTAATGAATAACACTCGAGTTATCCCAGCACGCTTGTTTGGGCATAAGGCCTCGGGTGGCAAGGTGGAAATTATGATTGAGCGCCTATTGAATGATCGCCAAGTGCTGGCCATGGTAAAGGCCTCAAGAGCGCCAAAAATTGACAGTTTTATCACCCTTGAAAATGGCGATAAAGCGCAAATTATTAGTAAAGAAAATGGTTTTTATACACTAGATTTTGAAACTGATTCGTTGCTTGATTTACTTGATAATGTTGGCCATATTCCTTTGCCGCCTTATATTGAGCGTAGTGATGATCAGGCTGATCTAGAACGCTATCAAACGGTATTTGCCAGGCATGAGGGAGCGGTCGCAGCACCTACAGCAGGCCTGCATTTTGATGATGATTTGCTTGCATCTTTAGAAGAAAAAGGCATTAACCATTGTTTTGTTACTTTGCATGTGGGCGCAGGTACTTTTCAACCAGTTAAGGTTGATGAGATAACAGAACACAAAATGCATAGTGAATATTTTGAGATCAATCAAACAACCGTAGATCAAATCAACCAAACCAAGGAAAATGGCGGGCGCATCATAGCAGTAGGTACCACAGCGGTTCGATCAATAGAGTCAGCCGCTAAAAGTGGTGCACTCAAGGCCACTAAAGAAGAAACTGATATTTTTATTTACCCTGGGTATGAGTTTAAAATTGTAGATATGCTAATTACTAATTTCCATTTACCAAAATCCTCATTGCTAATGCTGGTCAGTGCTTTTATTGGTCGAGAGCGAATGATGGAGATTTACCAACACGCAATCCAAGAAAAATATCGATTTTTCTCTTATGGTGATGCTATGCTCTTGGAGAAAACAACATGATTTATGAAAATGAGTTAGTGAGCGTTGAAATTGAGACCAGTGAAATTCCTTGGGTTAAGGTTTTTACCAAGCGTAATATTAAAGAATTTAGCGAATGTAGCAAGGAAGAAAAAGCAGAAATTTTTAGAATTATCGATATAACCGAAAAGTTAATGTTAAGTTATTTCAAGGCAGATAAGATCAATATCGCATCATTTGGCAACCTATTGCCGCAGGTTCATTGGCATGTGATGGCACGTTTTGAGAATGATAGTTATTTTCCTGAGCCGATGTGGGGAGCAAAACAAAGAGAATCACAATTAGATCTGCCCAGTTTTGAGGTATTCTTTACTCAACTAGGAGAGCAACTATGAATCAGTTAGAAAGCCAAGATCAATTAGATGGTCTTAAGCGTGAAAAAGATGCGGTATTGATTTTGTTTGGTGGTGCGCATTGTGGCGTGTGTCAAACCATCAAGCCTCAGATTTTTGATAATTTTTCAGCTAAATTTCCAGACCTGGAAATGGTTTATATCGATTGCGAGCAAATGCAAGAGATTTGCGCACAACACGGCGTGTTTTCACTACCCGTGGTACAAGTGTTTTTTATGGGGCAAAAATTTATTGAAGAGGTGCGTGGTTTTTCTTTATTGGCACTCGAGCAAGAGATAGAAAAAACTTATGCAAAAATGAATGGTTAAATACCGTCTTTAATCTTTTGCAAGGTTGGCACTTCAATAGCAAATTCGTTCGCTAATTCTAATGCTCTATCAAGTCTTGCAGGGGCAGATCGACCCATACATCCATGCGCCAAATCGCCTTCAAAGGCTTTAATCATGCCTTGCTCAAGTTGATGTTCATCAAAAGATTGTCCAGTTAGTTGAGTTTGTAAGGTTAATACATCTTTTGATACATTACGCATAAGATCTAGGTGATTGTTGCGAAGATCATCAACATTGGCGCCAGGCTCAATTGCCAAGCCTGCAATGTTAGTGGTTAAGATATATAGATTTTTTAACACCAACTCAAAAAGCAATGCATCGTCATCTGCTACCACATGAGCGGGAATATCAATGAGTGCAAGCGAATCAGTTAGGATTTTTGCTTTAGAACCATAAGCAGGTGAGGGTATCAGTACTTTAGAATCCATGCCTTTTTTCTTTTCAAACCACACTGAAATGACAGTAGGATTTGTAAAGTTATGCGCTTCCCAATCACGAGGTAGCAGCTCGTTTTGCATCATTGCCACACGGTCTTTCCAGGCAGAAGGGATAGAAGATAATGCAGATTGTAAATCACCTTCAGCAGTACAAACCAAGATCAATTCAGGATCGATATTGTTCTTTAACTCATCAATATCTGTTGCCCGGGTAATCGGATAAACGGGATGGTTATTTTTTAAAAAAGCACGGGCAAAAACACTGCCTAATTCGCCAATACCTAATACAACAATCGGTTTTTTCATAGTGATAAGTGGGGAAGGCTTTGCCTTCCTCAGTATTTATTATTTTAAAATTTCTAACAAAGTTGACCCCATGGTGGCAGGGGTTGGCGATATAGCAACACCTGCCACTTCCAATGCTTTAATTTTATCTTCTGCTTTACCTGAGCCACCACTAATGACCGCGCCGGCATGCCCCATACGTTTGCCTTTTGGTGCAGTCAGTCCGGCAATGTAAGAGACAACCGGTTTTGAAACATTGCTCTTAATAAATTCTGCCGCTTCTTCCTCAGCTGAACCACCAATTTCACCCACCATAATGATAGATTTGGTTTGGTCGTCAGCTTCAAACAGTTCCAAACAATCAATAAAATTCATACCCTGTATTGGGTCACCACCAATGCCAATACAAGTACTTTGCCCAAGTCCTGCTTGTGTGGTTTGGTGTACGGCCTCATAAGTTAAAGTGCCCGAACGAGAAACTACACCGACGCTACCAGCTTGGTGAATATTGCCGGGCATAATGCCGAGTTTGCATTCATCAGGGGTGATGACACCAGGGCAGTTAGGGCCAATTAGGGTTGAATCTGAATCTTTTAAAATCGCTTTAATTTTAAGCATATCCTGTACTGGTATGCCTTCAGTAATACAAGCAATTACCGGCATCTGTGCTTCAATCGCTTCAATGATTGAAGCGTAGGCAAAACGTGGCGGCACGTAAATCATGGTAGCGTTTGCACCGGTTTCGTTCATTGATTCTTTTACCGAGTTAAACACAGGTAAGTCTAGATGTGTTTGACCACCTTTGCCAGGTGTGACACCGCCAACAAATTGCGTGCCATAGGCAATTGACTGCTCAGAGTGGAACGTGCCTTGCTTTCCAGTAAAGCCTTGGGTGATTACTTTAGTATCTTTGTTAATAAGTACACTCATGCCGACAACTCCACAATTTTAATCGCTGCTTGAGTCAAATCTGCTTCGGTGTGAATATCGCAGTCAGAATCATCTAAAAGCTTTAATCCTGCTGGGGCGTTAGTGCCTTCAAGCCTTACAACAATTGGTAGGTTTGACCCGACCTTTTCAATCGCTTGCAAAATACCTTCGGCAATCAAATCACAACGGACAATGCCACCAAAAATGTTCACCAAAATACCTTTAACATTATCTTCAGTTTGGATTAGTTCAAAAGCTTTAGCAACACGCTCGGCCGTGGTACCACCACCCACGTCTAAAAAGTTAGCTGGTGAGCCGCCATGGTGTTCAATCAGATCCATGGTGGCCATGGCCAAGCCTGCGCCATTCACCATACAACCAATTGTGCCATCGAGTGAGATGTAGTTAAGCTGATATTCACTGGCTTCATTTTCTTTCTCGTCTTCTTGAGATATGTCACGCAGTTCAAGAATGTCTTCGTGGCGATACAAAGCGTTATCGTCAAAGTCAATCTTGCCATCGAGTGCTAATAAGTTGTTTTCTGCTGTGGTAATCAGCGGGTTGATTTCAATTAAGCTTACGTCTTTAGTGGTGAAAATCACATATAGACCAATTAACGCATCACTAAATTGTTTGGCCAGTTCGCCCTCAAGGTTAAGCTGTTCAGCAATTGCAAGGCAATCTGTAGAGGTTAGGTTGCCTAGCGGGTCAACGCCAAATTTAATGATTTTATCGGGCGTTTCAGCAGCCACTTTTTCAATATCCATGCCGCCTTCAGTTGAAGCCAAAACCGTAATCTTTTGGGTTTGACGATCAACCAACAAACCCAAATAAAGCTCACGTTCGATGTTTTGTCCGCCTTCAATCAATAACTGATTAATCGGTAAACCTTTGGCGTCTGTTTGCGGTGTGATTAAGTTTGAACCAAACAATTGATGACAAGCACTTTCAACTTCGTTAATTGAATGACATAAAATCACACCACCACCTTTGCCACGCCCGCCAGCGTGTACTTGTGCTTTAACAACCCAAAGTTCACCACCCAACGACGCACAAGCGTTTTTGGCTTGAGACACGTTGTCAATCAACACAGCTTCAGGTGTTTTAATATTGAATTGCCTAAACAGAGATTTGGCTTGGTATTCGTGTATGTGCATGAAAAAGTGCGTAAAATAAGATGCTTGAATTTTACACTTAATAGGTTAAAAAATGGCATATTACTCTACCAGTCAATTTAAAAATGGCTTGAAACTAATGCTAGACGGTAATCCTTGTTCAATTATTAGTAATGAGATAAGAAAACCCGGCAAAGGGCAAGCTTCTAATAAAGTTAAATTAAAAGATTTAATTACTGGGAAAACCCTAGAAAAAACTTTTAAATCAGGCGAATCTTTAGAGGGTGCCGATGTCATGGAATTGGATATGCAATACCTATACAACGATGGCAGCGAATGGAGTTTTATGGATCCAGATACTTTTGATCAATATATGATTAATGATAATGCTATGGACGATGTAAGAGGTTATTTGGTAGAGCAAGACATGTGCGTCGTCACCCTTTGGAATGATAATCCGATCTCAGTAACGCCGCCTAACCATGTAATGCTTGAAGTGGTAGACACCGACCCTGGCCTTAAAGGCGATACTGCTGGTACGGGCGGTAAACCAGCTACAATGAACACCGGTGTGGTGGTTCAAGTACCACTATTCATTAGCATCGGTGAGAAAATTAAAGTTGATACACGTACCAATGAATATGCAGGAAGATCTTAAAGAATACAACGATTTTTTACAAAAAATTCGTGCATTTTTTAACGATCAAAATGTTCTAGAGGTTCAAACACCTACGTTACTTAGCACCCCTGCAACTGATGTTTATATTGATTCGTTGCGCGTTAAACTTAATCAAGATATCGGTTTAGAGCAAACCCAATATTTACATACTTCTCCAGAGTTGGAAATGAAAAAACTCTTGGCAAAGGGTAGCGGTGATATCTATCAAATCTGTCCAGTATTTCGTGACAACGAACAAGGCTCACAAAATACCAATGAATTTACCCTATTGGAATACTATCGCCTAGGCTTTGATATTCATCAACTGATGGACGACATGGTTGGGTTATTAAAAACAGTAGGCATTGATTCACAAGTGACCAAGTTGTCTTACGCACAAGCTTTTCTTGAGTTTGGAGATATCGATATTCTTAATACTGATTTTTCGACGTTAAAAATTATTGCTAAGACACATGGCTTAACAACAGATTTTGAATGGATTGAAGATTTGCAAATTCTACTTTTTACGCATCTGATTGAGCCAAAATTACAAGCTTTTCCTTTGTGCTTTATTTTTGATTATCCGGCTAGTCAATCCGCCTTAGCCAAAGTGGAAGGCAGAGTGGCACATCGATTTGAGTTGTATATGAACGGCATAGAAATCGCGAATGGTTATGATGAACTGCGCCATGCGGATGAGTACAAGGCTGTGTTTGAGCAAGAAACAGCAAAGCGCGAAACGCTTAAAAAGCACACACCTGACTTGAATAAAGGTTATTTGGAGGCCATTCAGTCATCATTACCTAAATGTGCTGGTGTGGCGATTGGAATGAGCCGATTATTCTCACAAATTAATTTAAAATAAGTTATGGCTAAATTGATTTCACTGTTGTTGTTTATAGCGTTACCCGCGCAAGCTTTGCAGCTTTTGCAGCCAAAAGAAGGGCATGATACGGTTAAGCAACGCCTAGAAGAATCTGTTGATGAGCAATCACTGTCTGCCAATCAGGTTCTTACTCAATTGAAAAAAACTGCCAAAAGTGGCGATGCTAGATCTCAATTTAGTTTGGCCAATATGTACCATAAGGGTATTAGCGTTAAACAAGATGTGAAGTTGGCGTTTTATTGGTACACTCAGGTTGCTGAACAAGGCTATGCCACGGCTCAATTTAGCTTAGCTGAAGATTATTACCATGGCACAGGGGTTGCTCAGGATTTAAAACAAGCTTTGATTTGGTATGAACAATCCGCCCGGCAAGATTTTGTCGATGCGCAATATAAAGCAGCCAAAATGCATCATCAAGGCGAAGGCACTCGAGTAGATTATGATCAAGCGCATTACTGGTATGAAAGGGCGGCTCAACTAGGTTTTGCACCAGCACAACTAGAGTTAGCCAAGCTCTATGAAGCGGGTTTAGGCACGACAAAAGATTTAAGATTGGCACAACATTGGTATGAAAAAGCTGCCATACAATTAGACGCTAAGGCGCAGTATTATTTGGCTGATTTCTTTGAGCGCGAAGGCAAGCCAATGCAAGCGTTGCTTATGTATCAAAAATCAGCCAACCAAGGCTTTACGCTATCCCAATCTCGATTATCAGATTTGTATAATCGTGGTTATTTGGTTAATCAAGATGATGCATCAGCCCTTAAATGGGCGCTTATGGTGGCTGAAAAAGGCGATGCTGACGCACAGTTCTTATCAGCAAAAATCTATCATCAAAGCAGCCAAGTTAAGCAAGATTTATCTCAATCACTGCATTGGTATAACAAAGCAGCTGAGCAGAATCACCCTCAGGCGCAGTATCAATTGGCACAATTGTATGCAAAAGGCGATGGTGTAGATCAAGATGTTAGTCGCGCAGTACAGCTTTATCAAGAAGCGGCTAGTCAAGGTTTGGCTACGGCACAACACGCTTTAGCGTTGCGTTATTTACGAGGAGAAGGTGTCGATAAAGATGACACAAAAGCAACGCAGTGGTTGTTAGAGTCTGCCAAGGGCGGATATGCGCCAGCGCAGTATTTATTGGCACTTAGATATAAACTGGGTCAAGGCATTGAAAAAGATGTTGAGCAAGAAGCTTATTGGTATCAAAAAGCAGCCAATCAGGGCAATGTAGAGGCACGTTACCACTTGGCCTTGTTGTTATTAACAGGCGATGGCGTTGATAAAGATTCAGAAAAAGCACTGTCAATGTTGCTCAATTTATCAGTACAAGAGCACGCGTTAGCACAGTACCAACTATACAAAATTTACAATCAAGGTGAGATTGTTAACCAAGACGAAACTCTGGCCAAGGTTTATCTACACAGAGCATCAGAGGGTGGGTACTCTATTGCTCAATTTCAATTAGGCCATCTTTACCAGCAAAAGCAGTTGTTAGAAGATGCGGTGAAATGGCTAGAACTCTCTGCTAAGCAAAATTATGCGCCTGCAAAATCGTTATTAGCCGAAGTGAAATTAACAGCAGATAAAATTGCTGAAGAAAAAGCCAATAGTGACAATACCGAAGTGCTTGAATCGAATGACATCGATTTAGAAACAGCACAAATCCAGTCATCATTAGAAAATATTTCTAATGAGCCTGTTTTTTTAGAAGAAATACCCAATGCCATTCCTAATGAAGATCAGATTGCTCGCTCACTAGCTGATAACACCAAGGTGATGGGCAATGTTGAAAAGCTTGTTATGAGCGCCAAACAAGGCAACCCAATTGCACAGCACAACTTAAGCACCTTATTTAGCATTGGCGCTTTGGTACCAAAAGACAACAGAAAAGCCTTTATGTTGATGCAAGAAGCTGCCAAACAAGGGCTAACACAATCCCAAAATTCTTTAGCAATGATGTATATCAATGGCGTTGGCGTTGAACCTAATTACCAATCAGCTTATTTTTGGGCCAGCACTTCGGCACGTCAAGGTGACAAAGAAGGTCAGAAAATCCTCCTACATTTGATTTCTATTGCTCAATAATATTAATGGAAAGCAACAAACAAGCATTAGGTTTTTGGCAAACACTCACATTAGAACAAATGAGCCGATCACAATGGGAGTCGCTTTGTGATGGTTGTGGTCGTTGTTGCCTGCACAAGTTAGAGGATGAAGATACCAATGAAATTTATTTCACAGACGTAGCCTGTCGTTATTTAGATGAAGAGACCTGCCAGTGTCCACATTATGATACTCGTCAATCTTTGGTGCCCGATTGTTTGACCATTTATCCTGATTGGGGTGATAAATTTAATTGGCTGCCAAAAACTTGTGCGTATCGGTTATTATCCGAAGGTAAGCCGTTGTTTGATTGGCACCCACTGATTAGTGGTGATGCTAATTCAGTGCATTTGGCCGGTATCTCTGTACGTGGGCGCACCTTCAGAGATGATAAAGTAGAGGAAGAAGCGGTTTATAAACACGTTATTACTTGGGTGGATTGATGAAGAAAATCATAGTATTACTATTTTTATTGTTGGTTAAGAGTGCACTAGCGCAGTGGCCACACGAAAACATATCACAGGCAGTTTTTGCCAAATCGATAGAAGACAGAACGCCCATAGAGATAGTGACAGAGGCTGATGATTCTTTAGGTAAAATCTACTTCTTTACCAATATCCGACATTTAACTGGCGATAAAATTACGCATCGTTGGCTCTATAAAGGTAAGATTAAAGCTGAGATCAGTTTTGATATTAAAGGTAAGCGTTGGCGTGTGTGGTCAAGTAAAAATCTTTGGCATACATGGACAGGGCAGTGGACAGTAGAAGTAGTAAATCAACAAAATGAAATACTACTAACAAAAACATTTGAATTTAGAAAGAACGTCTCTTAAAGAGGCACAGGAAAGAAAAAATGGATAAAGTAGTACTTGCATACTCGGGCGGATTAGATACCAGTATTATCGCAAAATGGCTAACAGAAACCTACAACTGTGAAGTGGTCACCTTTACGGCTGATATCGGCCAAGGTGAAGAGGTCGAACCAGCACGCGCCAAGGCGGAAGCCATGGGTATTAAAGAAATTTACATCGAAGATTTACGTGAAGAATTTGCACGTGATTTTGTTTTTCCAATGTTCCGTGCGAATGCCATTTATGAAGGCGAATATTTACTCGGCACTTCAATTGCACGCCCCTTAATTTCCAAACGTTTAGTCGAAATTGCTAATAAAGTAGGCGCTGATGCCGTATCACACGGTGCGACTGGTAAGGGCAATGATCAAGTACGTTTTGAGCTTAATGCTTATGCGCTAGATGCAGATATCCAAGTGATCGCCCCTTGGCGTGAGTGGGATTTATCATCACGTGAATCACTGATGAACTACGCCGAAAAACACGGCATTGAAATTGATTACCAAAAACAAAACAAAAAATCCCCTTACTCGATGGATGCTAACTTGTTGCATATTTCTTATGAAGGTGATATCTTAGAAGACCCATGGGCTGAGCCAGAAGACGATATGTGGCGTTGGACAGTATCACCTGAAAACGCACCAGACAAAGCTGAATACATAGAGCTTACTTATGAAAAGGGTGATATCACAGCCATTAATGGTGAAGCCATGAGTCCGGCAACGGTGATGGAGTATCTCAATAAGTGTGCTGGCGCACATGGTATTGGTCGTGATGATATTGTTGAGAATCGTTTTGTCGGCATGAAATCTCGTGGTTGTTATGAAACACCGGCTGGCACAGTGATGCTTAAAGCACATCGCGCCATGGAAAGTTTAACGCTTGATCGTGAAGCAGCACACCTTAAAGATGAGTTAATGCCAAAATATGCCGAGATGATTTACAACGGTTTTTGGTTTGCCCCAGAGCGCGAAATGCTGCAAGCAGCGATTGATCAAACTCAAGAAACTGTCAATGGTACAGTTCGTCTTAAACTTTATAAAGGTGGCATTACCGTGGTTGGACGCAAGTCGGATGATAGCTTGTTTAGTGAAAAAATTGCCACTTTTGAAGATGATGAAGGTGCATACGATCAAAAAGATGCGGCTGGTTTTATTAAGCTCAACGCCCTGCGTTTACGTTTAAAAGCACTTAAATAGTATGAAAAGAATGCACATCCATATTTCTGTTGATGATTTGGATAAGAATATTCATTTTTACTCAACCTTGTTTGGCTGTGAGCCCACTATCCAACATAAAGATTATGCCAAGTGGCGTCTTGACGATCCAATGGTTAATTTTGCCGTGTCAAACAAAGGCCGTGAAAATGGGCTTAATCATTTAGGGTTTGAACTAGATTCTAACCAAGAATTAGAAGCCATATCTAAGCGGATTGATGATAACAATCTATCAAAACTGGAAGAAAAAGGCGCTAGTTGTTGCTATGCGCAGTCGGACAAATATTGGACACTAGATCCACAAGGTATTCCTTGGGAAAATTTCCACACCCTGAGTGATATTCCAGTCTACGGAGAAAACTCTAGTAAAGATGCTGAAAATGCAATGCAATGTTGTTCAGGCAAGGATAGCGATATTGGAAAAGCACAATCTAAGTGTTGTTAGTTGTCCATTCTTAAAATTTGCCAAATTTTTCAAAATATCTATTAAAAACACCATTTAGTGGGTATTTTTTTCTTAAAAACGGCACTTTAAAGACTAAAAGTGGGTTATTTTATTCAAAAATAAGGCCTATTTCCATTATTTCCAAAATTTTAATTAATAAAAAGCCCGATAAAAATCGGGCTTTTTAAATATGGAGGCCGGAACCAGAATCGAACTGGTCTAGATGGATTTGCAATCCACTGCATAACCGATTTGCTATCCGGCCAAGATGTGTGCAAAGGGCTATATAAAAAAAGACCTGATAAACAGGTCTTTTTAAAATTTGGAGCGGGAAACGAGATTCGAACTCGCGACATTCACGTTGGCAACGTGATGCTCTACCAGCTGAGCTATTCCCGCAAATTAGGTGGTAGACAACCGTGATAGATTATAGTGTTTTTTCGCTAAGAGTCAAATGTTTTTACACCTTCTTTTAAATAAATAAATCCTGAGTAGATGGTGAGCAGGGTTGCAGCTAATAGTAAAGTAACACCAATTTCAAAGCTTGGCAAGCCAAAAAACGGCTGTTGGTACAGTAAGAATAAAACAGCAAAAATTTGTACAAAAGTTTTTACCTTGCCAACAAATGAGACATTAACGGTTGATCGTTGGCCAATGGTGCCCATCCATTCTCTAAGGGCAGAAACCAAAATTTCACGAGAAATGATAATCAGTGCACAAACACCAATATACCAATGCGTGTCGCTTGGGTAAAAATCAACTAATAATACTAGCGCAACAGACACCATTAATTTGTCTGCCACCGGGTCTAAAAAAGCCCCTAATTGTGAAGTCATGTTGAGCTTTCTAGCAAGGTAGCCATCGACATAGTCAGTGGTACTGATAAACGCATAAATGCCCGTTACCCAAAAATTAATCTGCGTAAAAATATTGTCAGGCGCTTGAATGTCAATAAATCCATCTGGATTGTAAGCAGGTTGCAAGTAATATAACACAACAAAAACCGGAATGAGTGCAATCCTAGAAAGTGTGATTATATTGGGCAGTGTCATCATGAAAGTTATTCTAACAGATTTAGATTAAGTGACACTTAAAAGAAGTGGCGCGCTCGGCAGGAGTCGAACCTGCAACCGCTCGGTTCGTAGCCGAGTACTCTATCCAGTTGAGCTACGAGCGCAAATTGTTGCTTGAGTGTACAAACTATTGTGTTATTTGCCATCTGCCGTATTCATGATACTGACTGATGTCAAATGCCTTATATTTTGTACACTCAAACATAATTTACAAAATATAAAGAGTCGCGTCATTTTCTATCTAGCGTATAAGTAATACTGACCGATAAAAATGCCTTGCATTTTCAAAAAATTACCATTAACAGTAAAGCGCGTAATTATCGCCACATTTAAGACAAAGGTCAAGTAAGAAGTGGTTTATTTTTGTAAGTGTTCTACCAATTGGTCAAGCTTGACTAAGCGCGAGCCTTTAATAAGTACTGTGGCGTTAGTATGATTGTTGATGATATGCTCAGCCAATTGCTCTAAGTCATTAAAATGAATGCCACCGTAATGCTTGGCTAACTCTCCATAAGTGTAAACAGTCTCTAGCGAATCTTTGGCCAGTTTGCCAATTTGTTGATGAAAGGCTTTGGATTCGTCTCCTAGCTCTGCCATGGTGCCGAGCACAGCAACTTTTTCACCGCTAAAGTTTAGCAATGTATTAATGGCTGCTTTCATGGATTGCGGGCTGGCATTGTAAGTATCGTCAATAATGGCTAGATCAGGTAGCTGAATGACGTTTAGTCTGCCTTTTTCAGCTTGCGTATTTTCTAATCCTTGTTTAATCGTGTTAATTTCAATCCCTAGTGCCTGTGCACAAGCACTAGCCGCTAGTGCGTTATCGATATTATGCTGGCCAATCAGTTGCAAAATAACGTTAACTTTTTGATCGGCAATGTTTAAATCAAAACGGTTGTTATTGATGTTATTGGCAAAAATATCGCCACTATCACCAAAGCTAATATCACCGGTAAAGTTGGCATCAGTATTAACAATATTTTGACTGTTGCTACTGTAAATTTCACCTTTGGCTTTAACCAAATTATCAAACCCACCAAATTCGCCAATGTGCGCATCTAACGTATTGGTGACTAGTGCAATATCAGGTTGCGCAATGTCCCGTAAATAAGTAATCTCGCCCACATGATTAGCACCCATTTCAATCACCGCGTATTGGTGTTTTTCTTCTAATTCTAGTAAAGTCATCGGCACACCAAGATGATTATTAAGATTGCCTTTGGTGGCCAGTGTCGGCGCTTTTAGTTTTAATATATTCGCCAACATATTCTTGGTGGTGGTTTTGCCATTACTACCGGTGATTGCCACCACCATAGGTTTGATATTGTTGAGATGCCAACGTGCAATATCAGCCAGTGCAGCTTGTGTGTCTTTGACCAACAACACAGGTAAATTAGTAGTAACTGGTTTACTAACCACCACCCCAACTGCGCCCATTTTTGTAGCTTCATCAAGATAGTCATGTGCGTCAAAGTTGTCGCCAACGAGTGCAACAAATAAAGCGCCATCCATGCGTTGTCTTGTGTCGGTACGCACGCCTGTGAAATCAACACCAGTGGTTGTATCAACCCCTAATACTGAAGCAATGGTGTTTGTATTAGATGACAGCATTTTGTGCAATCTCGATATCGCTTAAGACCAATGTCTTGTCTTTAAATTCTTGGGTAGATTCATGACCTTTACCGGCAATCAGTAAACATTCATTTTCGTTTAAGGTGGTGATGGCAGTCTCAATAGCCAGTTGTCTATCAAGGGTAATGTCTAATTCAAAGCTATCATCAATACCACTCAGGATATCGTTAATAATTGTTTGTGGGTCTTCGCCTCGAGGGTTGTCGTTAGTGAGCACAATGGTGTTAGCCAGTTTAGATGCAATTTTACCCATTTTAGCGCGCTTATCTTGGTCACGATCGCCACCACAGCCAAAGACAATACGGATTTGGTAATCTGGATAATGCCCTTGTAAAGTATTAATAGCATTTTCAATCGCATCAGGCGTGTGGGCATAATCGACCCAAGCTAAGGTGTTTTTAATACGATGCATTCGACCCGTTGGTGGGAACAAGTGATGTAATAATGGAATAATGTTTGAACGCTTAAAGCCGAGTTGTTCAACACTGCTAAGCGCAGCCAAAACATTAGATAAATTAAATCGCCCTAATAAAGGCGCCTCAAATACAAAGCCATCGAGTTGACATAAAAAACCTTCGGCTGTGGTGTGGATTTTTTCAAAATCATCTAAACCATACGTTGCTTGTTTGGCGTGTTTAGAAACAGCCAAAAAATTTGTATGTTGCGCATCATCACCATTAATTACCACGCTTTTGAGTGAATCAAGTGCGAATAATTTCAGCTTGGTATCTCGATACTTATCTAAACTTTGGTGGTAATCTAAGTGATCTTGTGTCAGGTTGGTAAAAACAGCTTGTTTAAAATTAAGGCCGGCTACTCTGTTTTGGTCTAATCCGTGAGAAGAGACTTCTAATACAGCTGTGTTAATACCGTCAAGATGGTATTGATGAAGTACTCTATAGAGTGTCAAAATATCGGGTGTGGTGTTATTCGAAAGCATAGGGCTATGCGTAATACCCAGTGTACCAATTAGACCATTTTTAACACCAAGTTGATCCAATAATTGTGAAATAAAGTAACTAACCGAAGTTTTGCCATTGGTACCTGTGACCCCAATGACTTCCACCTGAGTGGCTCTAGAGTAGTATCTGTTTGCTAAAGTAGGCAAGTGTTGTTTAAGGTCATCAATGCGAATAGCAGGTATATCGCATTCTAAATCTTGGGAATCTACCAATACAGCAACACAACCATTTTCAATAGCTTGATCAACGTAGTTCATACCGTGTGACGACGCGCCTTGTAACGCAACAAAAACATCGCCTGTTTGTGCATTAGCGGCATTCAGGCACAAGCCTTGTATTTCAACATCGATAGATGTTGAGGTAATGTCGGTGAGTAGTTGAGTAATATTCATTGTGCTTATTATAAAGGGCGCCTTTAAAAAAAACCTGATAAGATTTTTTAAGTGCTTTTAGAGGTTTCCTAAAGAGGACTTTGCATTATTATTGAGTTGTGGTTTTTTGCCAAAAAACTTCCACCCCCCATCTTTGTTTATAATTGAGATTCCTGGTGTTGTTTCTGTTGCTACTAATGGAATCCTTACTCAAAAAATCGGTTACAATATTAGGTCTGAATTTAATAAAAATTTTAACCATTCATCTGGGGAGAGAATATGGCTTTAACACGTAGAGATTTTATCAAAGTATTGGGCGCTGGTTCGACAGCGGGTTTGATTAGTGGTTGTGGCAGTGATGCATCAGCAAAGTTGGCATCACAAGACAACATGTATGAGGTACCAAAAACCGGCAGTGCACGTATTTTGCACATTACTGATACACACGGTAATTTATTACCTAATTACTTCCGTGAACCTAATGTTAATCTAGGTTTTGGCGATACATTCGGCAAGCTGCCACATGTTGTGGGTAATAATTTACTTAAGCAAATTGGTGTTAAGCCAGGCACACCGGAAGCCTATGCATTCACCTATAATAATTTTGAAGAGTTGGCAGCCAAATACGGCAAAACTGGTGGTTTTGGTCAAATTAAAACCGTACTAGAGTCCTTGCGTGAGAGTGCTGGCGGTGTACAAAATACCTTAACCGTTGATGGCGGTGATACTTGGCAAGGTTCGGGTACATCACTTTGGACGCGTGGCGAGGACATGGTTGAAGCCTGTAATATGCTAGGCGTTGATGTGATGGTGGGCCACTGGGAATTTACTTACAAAGAAGCGGAAACACTCAAAAATATTGGATTTTTCAAAGGTGATTTTTTAGGTCAAAACGTGCGCATTATGGAAGACGCATTGATGGGCGATGAATACTTTACCATGACAGAAAAATACGACGGTAATGGTTTGTATGATGAGGATGAAGCGCTACCATTTAAGCCTTATGTGATTAAAAATGTGGGCGGACATCGTATTGCGGTGATTGGTCAAGCTTTTCCTAGAACGTCAAACGCCAATCCACAAAAATACTTTTTCCCAGATTGGTCGTTCGGCCTTCGTGAAGATGAAATGAGCGAGCTGGTAGCCGATATTCGTGAGAATGAAAAACCAGATGCTGTGATTGTGGTTTCACACAATGGTATGGATGTCGATATTAAGATGGCTTCACGTGTGGTTGGTATTGATGCAATCTTTGGTGGACACACGCATGATGGTATGCCAAAACCGGTTGAAGTAAAAAATGCAGGTGGCATGACCGTGGTAACGAATGCAGGTTGTTCGGGTAAATATATTGGTGTGATGGATTTAGAGATTAAAGACCACAAGATGGTAGGCTATAACTACAAAATGTTACCAATTCTGACTGACTTTATTAAGCCAGATGCTGCTATGGTGTCTTACATTGATAAGATGCGTAACACGAAATACGATAAGGATGTGGTCGAAGCGCGTAGTAGTGAGATGAGCAACAACCCGGATCGTGTTGGTAAAACTTATGATGCGATTCTAACTGAAAAGCTTTGTACTACTGAGCAAACGTTATATCGTCGTGGTAACTTTATGGGTACTTGGGATCAGGTATTGGTTAACTCATTACGCGAAGAGCATAATGCAGACTTTGCTATGTCTGCCGGTGTGCGTTGGGGTACGTCAGTACCAGCAGGTCACGACGTAACCATGGAGGATCTAATGACTAACACCTCTATGACTTATGGTGAAACTTATGTTTCTGAAATGAAAGGCGCACAACTTAAAGAAGTGCTCGAAGGCATTGCTGAGAATTTATTTGTACAAGATCCATACTTACAATCTGGTGGTGATATGGTGCGTATGGGTGGATTGGACTACACCATTGATCCTGCAGCAGGGTTAGGCGAGCGTATTAGTGATATAAAAGACGATGAAGGTACACCGATTGATCCAAATAAATCATACAAAGTGTCAGGCTGGGCACAAGTTGGCTCTGTCGGTAATGGACGCTTAATGTGGGATGTGGCAGCAGATTATCTGCGCAAGCAAAAACACTTAAACTTGACCAAAGTTAATCATCCAACCATTAAGGGCGTGAAAAATAACCCAGGTATTGAAAATTACGACGGTGATTTAATTTAGGTTGTATGTCATAATAATAAGCCCCGCTAGCCGGGGCTTTTTTATGTTGAGTTGTTAATGAAAATATTGTCTTTATTATTGATTTTTGTCACCTCATTAGTACAAGCTGATGTGGTTAAACCTGCGTTGATAGAAATCTCAATTTTTGAAGATAAGACGTTAACAGTAGAAATTGACCTAAGTCTTGAAGCAGCGATGACTGGTATTGGTACTCAATACAAAAACACCGCCGATGCACCCAATTCAGCGCAGTATGATGAATTACGAGCGTTGGAGCCTGATGCATTACGCCAGCGTTTTAAAAAGTTTGAGGCTGAATTTTTAAGCAGCCTTGAGCTCAGTGTTAATCACCAAGCCCAGACGTTGGCACTAATCAATGCAAAGATTGATATTATTGGTTACAAAAAACGACCCAGAAAAACCACGCTTACTTATCAAGTTAAGCTTAGTGAATGGCCAAAAACACTGGCTTGGCAATATGGTAAGCTCTATGGTGATAGTGCACTGCGCTGGCAAGTGTACAAAAAAGATGAATACAATTGGAGTCAATGGCAATGGTTACGCGACGGCAAACCTAGTGATTTGATTGATATTGATCATCCAGAGCCACTCAGCACAGCACAGCGTTTTTATCAGTTTACCGGTATTGGCTTTGACCATGTGATTCCACTGGGTTGGGATCATATTTTGTTTATTGTCGGTATGGCGCTTTCCTCACTATTATGGAAGCGTTTGCTTTTGCTGGTGAGTGTTTTTACTTTGGCACACACACTCACACTTGGGTTGGCAATGGTTGGTATAGTAGAGGTATCTGCGCGTATAGTTGAGCCACTGATTGCTTTTTCAATTGCTTATGTAGCAGTTGAAAATTTAATAACCCATCAATCCATCAAACGCAAAAGCATTATTGTGTTTTTGTTTGGCTTGATTCACGGACTTGGGTTTGCCAGCATGCTAAAAGAATTCGAGATGGCACCAGATTCTTTTTTAACCACGTTGATCGGCTTTAATGTCGGTGTGGAATTGGCTCAGGTTGTGATTGTATTGTTTGTGGTTTTAACCTTGTTGGGGTTACGCGCATTAAAGCTCGATTACCGACAACTAGCAGTCATACCAATATCAGTCATTATTTCAATAGTTGGAATTTGGTGGGGTATAGAGAGGTTTGTCGGTTAGCAATTGCAAGTATTTTTTCTTTTAGCAAGGCAAATTTTAAAAAATATGCAAGGCGTGTAGCAAGCCTACACAACTAAATATTTTTAAAATTTAACGCAGTCGAAAAGGAAAAAGACGCAGTAATTAATTTAGATTATCTTGGCTTGCATTAATGTGTGAGTGTTAATAGCCCCCACCACTTGATTGTTTTCATTAACCACCGGTAAAGAATTCAAATTAAATTCATCCATGATTTGTACTGCCACTACCGCCGGCTTATCTGCTGAGATTGATTTACAATTTGGCGTCATTACATCGCCAATCGTGAGTGCTTGAATATCACTATGCTCTTCTAATACACGGCGTAAATCACCATCAGTAAAAATACCTTTTAGTGCACTGCCTTCGGTAATAAGCACCATGCCCAAGGCTTTTTGGCTCATGACCAATAGCGCGTCTAATAGTTTGGTATTAGCGCTTACGGTCGGGATGTCATCACCCCTTTTCATAATATTTTTTACAAAAGTAAGTAGGCGTCTACCTAATGCACCAGATGGATGAGAACGGGCAAAATCATCCGGGCTAAAACCTTTGTCGGTAAGTAGGCTAACAGCCAGTGCATCACCCATAGCAAGTGCGACTGTGGTGGATGAAGTAGGTGCTAAATTATGTGGGCAAGCCTCTTTTTCAACACTGACATCAAGGTGTACATTGCAAACATCACCAATTGAAGAATTAGCATTACCGGTCATGCCGATAATCGGCACACCAAGGCGTTGAATCACTGGCACTAATGTCATAATCTCGTCAGATTCCCCAGAATAAGAGATACAAATCACCACATCACCTTCAGTAATCATACCTAAGTCACCATGGCCAGCTTCGCCCGGGTGTACGGCAAAAGCAGGGGTGCCGGTTGAGGCAAAAGTTGCCGCAATCTTATTGCCAATATGGCCAGACTTGCCCATGCCAATTAGTATTACCTTTCCTGTGCAGTTTTGAATTAATTGGCACGCATCAATAAAGCTTTGATCAAGTTTGTCAGCTAGCTGAGTAACCGCTTGAGCTTCAGTAAGAATAACTTCTTTGGCAGATTGTAAAAGTGAGTTTGACATGTGTCTTAAAATTAATTGATATAATGATTGATTTTATCGATAACCAGAGCTAATGGGCAAAGAAAAAATTAAAATTTTATTTGTGTGTATGGGTAATATCTGCCGCTCACCAACCGCTGAAGGTGCGTTTAGGTCACAAGTAGAAAAACGTGGCGCTCAAGATTTATTTGAAATTGATTCTGCTGGGACGCATGCCTACCATATTAATGAACAGCCCGATTCTCGTTCGCAACGCTCAGCGGCCAAATTTGGCGTAGATTTGTCTGATCAGCGTGGGCGTCAAGTACACGAGTCTGATTTTTATCATTACGATCATATCTTTGCCATGGACACTTCAAATTTATCTGATTTACAAATGATTTGCCCACAAGAGCACCAGTACAAACTTTCTTTAATGCTGGACAACATTCCTGAAAATAACGGAAAAAGCGTACCCGATCCTTATTTTGAAGGTCGCTTTGATGACGTCTTTGAGATGTTAAATCGGGCCAGTGGTTTTTTGCTTGAAACCTTGTTAAAAAAAGTCTAAATCTTGTTGACATAGGGGCTCCATACACAGTATAATTTATCGGTTTATTGCCCCCGAAAAAACGGTGGGTGATTGAACTTTAAATAATTTAAAAGAATTTCGGAGAAATTGTATTTATGTCAACAGTTAATCAATTGGTACGCAAACCACGTAAGAAAAAGGTTGTTAAAAGTGGTGTACCAGCACTAGACAGTTGCCCGCAAAAGCGTGGTGTTTGTACTCGTGTATATACAACCACCCCTAAAAAGCCTAACTCAGCATTACGTAAAGTTGCTCGTGTCAGACTAACTAACGCAGCTGAAGTAACAACTTACATTGGTGGTGAAGGACACAATCTTCAAGAGCACTCAGTGATTCTTATTCGTGGTGGCCGTGTTAAAGATTTACCAGGTGTTCGTTACCACACAGTTCGTGGTGCATTAGATACCGTTGGTGTTGATGGCAGAATGCAAGGTCGTTCTAAGTACGGTACTAAGAAGCCTAAGAAATAAACTAATTTAAAACAAGAGAAAACTTATGAGAAGAAGATCCGCCCCTAAAAGAGAAATCCTACCAGACCCAAAGTTTGGTGATTTAGTATTGGCTAAATTTGTAAACATCTTAATGTTAGATGGTAAAAAATCAGTAGCTGAGAAGATCGTTTATGATGCGTTAGATACAATTGAAGCGAAAGGTAACGCTGAACCAATTGAAGTATTCAAACAAGCCCTAGATAACATTGGCCCACAAGTTGAGATTAAGTCTCGTCGTGTTGGTGGCTCAACCTATCAAGTACCAATCGAAGTAAGAGCCGAGCGTAAGATTGCGCTAGCCATGCGTTGGATTATTGAAGCGTCACGTAAACGTGGTGAAAAAGGCATGAAGCTTAGACTGGCAGGCGAAGTATTAGACGCAGTGCAAAATCGCGGTACCGCATTCAAGAAAAAAGAAGACACACACAGAATGGCAGAAGCAAACAAAGCCTTTGCTCACTTCCGTTGGTAATTTAGAGGATCTAAGAAAATGGCAAGAAATCACCCACTTAATCGTTACCGTAATGTTGGAATCATGGCACATATTGATGCCGGTAAAACAACAACAACAGAGCGTATCTTATTGTATACAGGCCGTACTCACAAAATTGGTGAGGTTCACGACGGTGGTGCAACCATGGACTGGATGGAGCAAGAGCAAGAGCGTGGTATTACCATTACTTCTGCTGCAACCACTTGTATGTGGAAAGGTATGGACAATCAATTTGACGAGCACCGCATCAACATTATTGATACGCCGGGACACGTTGACTTTACGATTGAAGTAGAGCGTTCATTAAAAGTATTAGATGGTGCATGTGCTGTATTTTGTGCAGTAGGTGGTGTAGAGCCTCAATCTGAAACGGTTTGGCGTCAAGCAAACAAATACAACGTACCAAGAATCGGCTTTGTTAATAAGATGGACCGTGCTGGTGCAGATTTTTTACGTGTTTGTGATCAAATTAAAACTCGCTTAGGTGGTAATCCAGTGCCAATGCAAATTGCAATCGGCGCAGAAGAAGGTTTTGAAGGTGTGGTTGATCTAATCACGATGAAGGCAATCTACTGGAACGAAGCAGACCAAGGTGCAACCTACGAAGCTAGAGATATTCCTGCAGAACTTCAAGACTTAGCTGATGAAAAGCGTGAGTTTATGATTGAATCTGCTGCTGAAGCTAACGATGAGTTGATGGAAAAATACCTTGAAGAGGGTGAGTTAACTGACGATGAAATCAAAGAAGGTATTCGCTTGCAAACGATTGGCAATGCAATCATTCCAATGTTTTGTGGTTCAGCTTTTAAAAACAAAGGTGTACAAGCGGCATTAGACGCAATGATTATGTACATGCCGTCTCCACTAGAAGTAGATGCTATTGAAGGTGTATTAGATGACAAAGACGAAACAAGAGCGCCTAGAAATGCTGATGATGATGAGCCATTTGCAGCATTAGCATTTAAGATTGCAACCGATCCTTTCGTAGGAACATTGACATTCTTCCGTGTTTATTCAGGTGTCCTTAAAGCGGGTGATTTCGTTTACAACTCATCTAAAGGTAAAAAAGAACGTATTGGTCGTATGGTGCAAATGCACTCAAATGATCGTGAAGAAATTAAAGAAGTTCGTGCAGGCGATATTGCCGCAGCAATTGGACTTAAAGATGTAACAACAGGCGACACATTATGTGACATGAAAGAGAAGATCGTTCTAGAAAGAATGGAATTCCCTGAGCCAGTAATCGCATTGGCAGTAGAGCCTAAAACCAAAGCCGACCAAGAGAAGATGGGTATTGCATTATCTAAATTGGCAGCTGAAGATCCATCATTTAGAGTATCAAGTGATGAAGAATCAGGCCAAACCATTATTGCAGGCATGGGTGAGCTTCACTTAGATATTATTGTTGATCGCATGGTTCGTGAGTTTGACGTTGAGTGTAATGTTGGTGCACCACAAGTTTCTTACCGTGAAGCTATTACAACGATGGTTGAGCATCAGCATAAATTTGCTAAGCAATCAGGTGGTCGTGGTCAATATGGTCACGTGTATTTACGCATCGAACCTCAAGAGCCTGGTGCAGGTTACGAGTTTGTTGATGAAATTAAAGGTGGTGTCATTCCTAAAGAATACATTCCTGCGGTTAACAAGGGTGTTCAAGAGCAAATGGAAAATGGTGTTATTGCCGGCTTCCCATTAGTAGACGTTAAAGTAACGGTTTATGATGGCTCTTACCATGATGTTGACTCGAATGAAATGGCCTTTAAGATCGCCGCTTCTAAGTGTTTAGCGGAAGGCGCTAGAATGGCTAACCCTCAATTACTTGAGCCAATGATGGCAGTAGAAGTCGTCACACCAGAAGAGTACATGGGTGATGTGATGGGTGACCTTAATCGTCGTCGTGGTTTAGTTGGTGGTATGGAAGACCTTCCTAACGGTAAGCAATTAAAAGCAGATGTTCCATTAGCAGAAATGTTTGGTTATGCAAATGACCTTCGTTCAGCGACTCAAGGTCGTGCGAGCTATTCAATGGAATTCTCAAAGTACACAGCAGCACCAAAGAATGTTGCCGATGAAGTTATCGAAAAGTTAAACAAATAATACAAAGTAGTAAAGGAGCAATAAAATGTCAAAAGAAAAATTCGAAAGAACCAAACCCCATGTCAACGTCGGCACAATTGGTCACGTTGACCATGGTAAAACTACCCTAACCGCAGCCATCACTAAAGTTATGGCCGAAGCCCGTG
>Ga0209992_10000895_pt1 | contig 35762 bp, 27 predicted proteins | sample 2SBtaG_2_FD_182564 | JGI IMG/M metagenome (GOLD analysis project Ga0209992, IMG submission 182564) | Deep subsurface microbial communities from Kolumbo volcano to uncover new lineages of life (NeLLi) - 2SBTROV12_ACTIVE470 metaG (SPAdes)... | ecosystem: Environmental > Aquatic > Marine >...
GGAACGATGTCCTGGCGGCTCTCAGCTAGAGCGCATGGAGAACGACGAGAACCAGCTTCACGGTCGGGTGGCGGCGGGGTGGGAGCCCGTGCGCGACGCGTTCGAGGCGAACTTCCGCGAACGAGGTGAGGTGGGCGCGGCGGTGAGCGTCACCCACGACGGAGCCACCGTGGTCGACCTGTGGGGCGGAACGATCGACCGCGACGGCACGCCGTGGGCGGAGGACACTCTCGTCACCGTCTTCTCCTCGACGAAGGGCGGCGTTGCGCTGGCGGCCCACCTTCTGGCCGATCGCGGCGAGCTCGACCTCGACGCGCCCGTCGCCGAGCTGTGGCCCGACTTCGCCTCGCGAGGCAAGGAGGAGGTCACCAACAAGATGATGCTCAACCACACCGCGGGCGTGCCCACGTTCAAGGATCCGCTGCCCGAGATGGCCGCCATGGACTGGGATCTGATGTGTGACCGCCTCGCCGCTGAGGAGCCATGGTGGGAGCCCGGCACCCGGAACGGGTACCACATGCTCACCTTCGGCTGGACGGCGGGCGAGCTCGTCCGCCAAGCGAGTGGCCGCTCCCTCGGAGGGTTCTTCGCCGAGGAGGTGGCCGCACCGGCCGGAGCCGACTTCTACATCGGGTTGCCCGAATCCGAGCACCACCGCGTCGCCAAGGTGATCCCGTACAAGGCGAAACACGGTGAGGATTTCGGCGAGTTCACCAAGGCGCTGCTCGCCGATCGAGAGTCGCTGCAGAACAAGGCGTGGCTCAACCAGGGCGGTTTCGATCCCAACTCGCCCGACACGTGGAGCGCGGAGATCGGCGGTGGTGGCGGCGTGGCCAACGCTCGTGGCCTCGCTGCCACGTACCGATCGGCTGCGCTCGGGGAGTTCGTGGGCGAACAGCAGGCGAGGCGCATGAGCCGGGTGTCGGTGGCCACAGAGCGGGACGCGACGCTGTTGTTGCCGACCCGCTTCGGCGAGGGCTTCATGCTGTCGATGGACAACCGCCGCCGCCCGTTCGGCGACACCGATTCGGCGATCATCGGGCCCCGTGCGTTCGGCCATGTCGGTGCCGGCGGCTCGATCGGGTTCGCCGATCCAGATGTCGCGATGTCGATGGGCTACGCCATGAATCAAATGGGCAAGGGCATCCTCATGAACGACCGCGGCCAGTCCCTGATCGACGCCGCCTACCGGTGTGTCGGATGCACCAGCAACGACAGCGGCGCCTGGGCCTGAGCGATGCGATTCCCTCGGTGGGCGGGAGCTGTGGTCCTTGCCGCGGCGTGCAACGGAGATTCGAACGCGAGGGAGGTCGGCCGCGTCCCGTCGACGGTCACCTCCCCGCAAGTTGTCGTCGCCTCGACCGTGGCGTCTGTGCCCATGCCGTCGCTGCGGTGGACGACGGTCGTTCTCGATCCCTCCGACGGAGGCCAGGCAGCAATCGCGACCTTCTCCGGCCGCACGATCGTCGTGAAGCCGAGCTCGATCGCCGACGTGTCGCGCGTTCAGGTGTGGATCTTCGACGAAGATTTCAGCGAGGCATCCCTGATCGAACCCCCGGAGCTCATGGGCCGCTGGTCCGGTCCGCTTCAAGCGGCCGACGATGGGTTCGAGTTGCAGGTCTACGGCCCGTCGGGGCCGACGATTTGGCACAGCCCCGACGGGATCGTCTGGACCGAGTCGCGGCCTCAAGAGCTGCGAATGCCAGAGACGAGGTCCGCAGAGCTCGTGGAAAGAAGGTTGATTGGTGCCGCTGCTCCTGCGCAGCCCAGACGCAGTGACGTGGGAGAGCGTGGAGATGCCCGAGGTCCTGCAAGAGGGCTCCTGGCTCGAGCTGCTGTCTACCGAGACCGGCGTCGGCGTCTTCACGAGGGACCCCGAACTCGCGCTGCACGTGTGGCCGCACGATGGGCAGGTACCGAGGGACTCCTCCGACGTGTGGCGTCTTCTACGTCTCCCCGTTGTGCACGCCGGAGGCCCGCTACAGGTCGGGGACACGGCGCGATTCCGCTTGAACATCCACTGCGGCTGGCAGCATCTCGGCCGTCTGGACGGCATGGTCTGGTCATCCAGTGGGCCCTTTCCGCAGCGCGACGACCTCGACCTGCGCATCAGGCAGGAGGTCGTCTACGGCTTCGTACACCGCGTCGATCAGGACAGTCTGAAGTTCCGAGCACGACGTGACGGTCAGGTGATGGCCACCTACCGACCGGCGAGTGGTGAGCCCCCACTGTGCGACTGACGCTCACCCGTGGCCTGTCTCAGGCGGCAGCGTCCCACTCATCGAGGAAGTTGCCGAAGGCCTTGGTGAATGCCTTCGTGAGCGCAGGGCTGGCGGCCTTGCCGACGACGCCGCCCTTGGGGACGTACTCATAGTTGACACCGAGGCGAATGACCTCCCAGAGCGCGTCCCTCGACTTGGTGGACGTCCTGGACACCTGGACAGTGGGCATGTGCTCTCGCTTTCACTCTGTTTATTGCACTAGTCAGTGCAATAACTGGAAGTTAATATACACACCGTGGTGCAGAAAGCAACTTCCGCCTCGACAACGGGCCCACGCCGCGGCAGGCCCCCGACGTTCGATCACGATGCAGTGGTCGAACGCGCGGTCAACGCGTTCTGGGTGAAGGGATTCGAGTCGACCACCCTCAGCGACCTCGAGGAGGCGACGGGGGTCGATCGCTCGACGCTGTACAACAGCTTCGGCGGCAAGGCCGGTCTCTACGAGCTGGCGACCAACGCGTACCTCGTCGCTGCGGAGGAGAGCCTCTTTGCGCCGCTGCACCACGGTGAGGGCGACGGGCTCAGCGACATCGTCGATTTCCTGGCCCGCCTGAAGATCGGTCTCACCGCCGACGGCGTCACACCTGGCTGCCTCATCGTCAACGACATGGCGGCGGGTGCCGACCCCGTGGCCGCGCAGCGGTACATGTCGCTGCTCGAAGATGGCCTGCGAATCGCCCTGCGTCGTGCGGCGTCACACGGCGTTCTGGTCGGTGATGACATCGACGGCCGCGCTGGCGTCATCGCGGCCATGGTCCTCGGCGTCAACATCGTCAGCAAGACGGCGTTCGATCAGGACCACCTCGGACGGCTGATCGACGGGGCGCTGTCCGAAGTCGAGTCCTGGAGGCTCAGCGCCACTCCGTGACGGCGCCGCTCTGCTGGCTCACGTCTCGAACCGGTCTCTGAGTTGCTCGATCTCCGCGAGCACTTCGTCGGTGTGTTCACCGAGACGCGGGGCCCGCCGATGGACGCTCGTGGGCGTCTCGGTCATCTTGATCGGCGACGCGACCTGCACGATCGGTCGACCGCTCGTCTGCTCGACGGCCACGAGCATGTCGCGGGCCTCGACGTGGGGATCGGAGAACAGATCGCCAGGGAGGTTCACCGGCCCGCAGGGCACCTTTCCCCCGATAGCGGCGAGCACCTCGGCGTTGGTCAGCGACGCGCACCAGTCAGCAAGAGCGGTGTCGATCAGCTCGCGGTTGCGCATTCGCCCGCGGAGCGTCTTGGCTTCTTCGGCCTCTCGCCACTCGGGACGGCCCATCGCATCGGCGAGCTCGTAGAAGTGCTTGTCGGTCGGCGAGGCGATAGCGACCTGGCCGTCCTTGGTGTCGAACACGTCGAACGGGGCGATCAAGTCGTTGCTGTTGCCGCTGGGTGGCGTGTCGTACTTGCCCATGTAGCTGTAGCGCATCATCCCCATCTCGGAGAGCGCCATCATCGAGTCGACCATTCCCACATCGACGAACTGACCCTCGCCCGTCCGCTGAGCGTGGAGGATCGCGGCCAGGACTCCGACCGCTCCCACCGTGCCTGGATAGATGTCGCCGATGAAGGGGCCCACCTGGATGCGGTCGTCTGGTCCGTTGCCGTTCTGGGCGACGAGGCCGCCCATCGACTGGGCGATCACGTCGTAGGCCGGCCAGTCGGCGTAGGGGCTCTCGCCGGTGCGGGGGTCGCCGAATCCCCGGATCGCGCCGTACACGAGCCGGGGGTTGCGCTCGTGCAGCACCTCCCAGCTGCACCCCATCCGCTCCATCACGCCGGCGCGCATGTTCTCGACGAGCGCGTCCGCGGTCTCGACCAACTGGAAGAACGTCTCGCGGTCGTCGTCGTCGAAGAGGTCGAGCACGATGCCGCGCTTGTTGCGGTTGTAGGTGCCGAACGATCCACCGTAGGCCCGATCTTCGTCCTCGCGGGTGTAGGGCGCCATGTTGCGCTGCATGTCTCCGCGTGGTGGCTCGACCTTGATCACGTCGGCGCCCAGATCGGCGAGCATCATGGTCGACCACGGGCCGGCGATCGCCTGTGTGCAGTCCAGAACGCGAATGCCCTGGAGCGGTCCCGTGGGAGCCGCGGTCATCTGGCTGACGCGCTCGTGCGCGGTGAGATGTGGCTGGTCCTCTTCGGTCATGGCTCGCCAACCTACTCAGGAGACGTGGGCGAATGTCCTACCGGCCCGCTCGAACGGCAGACTGTTTCGGTGACCACCGCCACGACCTCCGTCGACGCCCTGTCGCTCGCGATCGCCGCAGGCGTTCCCGCCGTGTTGTGGGGCGCGCCGGGGACCGGCAAGAGCTCCGCGGTGCTCGCGATGGCCGAGGCGACGGGCACCCCGTGTGAGGTTGTGATCGCCTCGATTCGAGAGCCCTCGGACTTCGCAGGGTTGCCGATCGTCGTCGAGGACGGCGTCCGGTTCGCTCCCCCTCGCTGGGCGACCAGCCTGGCCGACGCCGGCCACGGCGTGCTGTTCCTCGACGAGATCTCGACGGCTCCTCCGGCCGTGCAGGCCGCGCTGCTGCGTGTCGTTCTCGAACGCGTCGTCGGCGATCTGTCCCTTCCTGACGCAGTCGCCATCGTCGCGGCCGCCAACCCCCCGGACCAGGCGGCCGACGGTTGGGACCTGTCTGCACCCCTCGCCAATCGCTTCTGCCATCTCGACTGGTCGGTGGACGCCCAGACCGTGGCGGCCGGCCTCGTGGCCGGATTTCCCGTCGCCACCCCTCCACCGCTGGCCGACGGCTGGGAGGAGCAGATGCCCCTCAGCGCCGGCATGGTCGCCGCGTTCCTGGGTCTACGCCCCTCCGTGGTGAGCGCGCCTCCGACCGACCGATCCGCAGCGGGTCGCGCCTGGCCGAGCCCCCGAACCTGGGAGATGGTCGGCCGCCTGATGGCCGCTTGTGATCTGAGCGGAGCCTCGTCGCAGGTGCGGCGGGCGCTGGTTCTGGGGGCTGTCGGGGACGGTGCCGGGCTCGAGTTCCTCACGTGGCTCGATGAGCTCGATCTTCCCGACCCGGAGGCCGCGCTCGCCGACCCGGATGGCGTGGAGTTCCCCGAGCGGGGCGACAAGCGCTACGCCGTGCTCTCGTCGGTAGCGGCGGCCGTCGCAGCGAACACCACGCCCGAGCGGTGGCACGCCGGGTGGAAGGTGATGGCGCGAGCGGCGGGGGAGGCGCCCGACGTCGCGGCGATGGCTGCCCGCGTCCTGGCGCGCGTCCGCCCCGACGGTGTGAGCGCCCCGCCGGAGGCCGCGATCTTCGTCCCCGTTCTGAAGGACGCCGGGCTGGTGCCGTGAGCGACGGTGGGCTGACTCCACAGCTGCCGGCGGCGGCCCGCTTGTGGGCTGCGCATCACCACCCGTACCTCGCGTCGGCCGTGTTCGCCTCGCAGCTCGTTGGACAACCGGGCAGCGGGGGAGTGGCCTGCGACGAAGCGTGGCGGGTCTACATCGATCCCGAGATCGTCGGTGGGTGGACGGCACCGCAGCTCGGGGCCGAGCTCGTCCACCAAACCGGGCACCTGCTGCGAGGGCACGCGGACCGCGCTCGCGCGCTCGGCCTGGCCGAGGACGAGCTGCAGCACTGGGTCGACTCCGCCGACGCCGAGATCGACGACGACCTGACGTCGGAGGTCCGGGAGGTTCTCGATGCGGCGACCCCCTACGACCTCGACTCCGCAGACGGCCTCTTCGCCGAGGAGTACTTCCACCACGGCGATCCCCGGCGAGAAGCCCAGCGCGACTGCGGTTCGGGCGCCCACGGTTTCGAGCGCGGGTGGGATCGGCCCCCAAACGATGATGACGGCAGCGACGGTGGGGTGAGCGAGGACGAGGCCGAGTTGCTGCGGCGGCGCGTCGCGTCCGACGTGCAGGAACACGAGAAGCGGGAGGGCGGCACGCCGGCCGGTCTCCTGCGGTGGGCCGAATCGGTCCTGGTTCCCACGATCGACTGGCGACGCGAGCTCGGAGCAGAGATCCGACGAGGCGTCGACACGGTCGCGGGCGCCGTCGACTACTCCTACGCCCGGCCATCTCGCCGAGGGTCCGTCGCCGGGACCGTGGTGCTCCCCAGCCTGCGCCAACGTTCAGCGGAGATCGGCGTCGTGGTCGACACGAGCGCGTCGATGACCGACGAGCTCCTCGGCCTCGCACTCACCGAGATCGACGGGTTGCTCTCCGCTGCGGGCGTTCGCCCCGACGCCGTTCGGGTGCTCACCTGCGACGTCGACCCGACGCCGGCCCAGCGAGTGCGGACCAGTCACCAGATCGAGCTGGTCGGTGGCGGCGGGACCGACATGGCGGAGGGAATGATTCGCGCCCTCGACCTGCGACCGCGCCCCGACGTCGTGGTGGTGGTCACCGACGGACATACGCCGTGGCCCACCGAGGCGCCGGGGGTGGTGCGCGTGGTGGTCGCGCTACTGGGAGCGGACGCGCCGCCCGCTCCAGCGTGGGCCCACGGCGTGCGGGTCAGCTGAAGATCGCGGTACCGGCTACAGCAGCTTGGGAAGTACCTCGTCGGTGAGCAGCTGGAACGTCTGCCGGCTCATCGGGGATGCGAGCAGGTAGTCGAGGTGGATTTCTTCCTGAAGTCGCTGGAGCTCGTCGACGACCCGGGCGGGTGAACCCCAGATCATCACGTCGTCGACGTAGCGGGCGACCGGGTCGCGCGCATGGAAGCCGACGTCGCGACTGCCCTGGGCCCGGAGGTCGACTCCGACGTTGCCGTGCTCCGGTGATGCGTAGGAGCCGACTGTCCACGTCGCTCCCTTTCGGGCGACGGTGTTTGCCTCTTCGTCCGTCGGCGCGACACACACCAGCCTGCTGATGGGGGTCGTGCGTCCTTCGGTCGGGTGGCCGGCAGCGGCGAGTTGAGCGATGTACTGCTGGTACTTGAGCCCGATGTCCTCGTGGGTGCTGTGCGGGTCGAGGAGGATGTCGTGGCCCTGTTCGGCGGCCCATGTGATGGCCGGCGGTGACGAGGCAGCAGCCCAAACGGGTGGAAGCGGCTGCTGCAGGGGCTTGGGCATCACCTCGACGTTCTCGAACTGCCACCACTCCGAGTTCCAGGTGAGGCGCTCGTTTCGCCATGCCTCGAGGATGATCGTGAGGTGCTCCCGGAAGCGGTCGTGGCTCTCGTCTGGCTCGACGCCGAAGATTGCGTGCTCGGTCGGATCCGCGCCTCGCCCGGCGCCGAAGTTGAGGCGGCCGCCGGACAACACGTCGAGGAACGCGGCCTCTTCGGCGACACGAAGCGGGTGCGCGAACCCGACGAGCGAGACCGCGGTGCCTATGCGGATCGACTCTGTGCGAGCCGCGCATTCGACTCCCATCATGTGGACCGACGGGCAGACCGAGAAGTCGTTGAAGTGATGCTCGGCCAACCACACGCAGTCGTAGCCGGTGCGGTCCATGATCTCCACACGCTCGAGGGCCCGGCGATACACATCGGCGAGGTCCCCTCGCCGACCGGGCCAGCTGAAGAACTGGAGTACGCCGAACCGCATCTCCGGACCCTACGCAATGGATTAGGTACCTGGAGCGCTCCTGGAACCTATTTCGCCGAGTGCGATCTAGAACTCGCCGTGGCGGCCGGCGCCGTCGCTGAATCGCGTCGCACCGCTGCGCGTCTCCCCGCTCGCGATGACCTCGCGGCCGAGCAGTGTCTCGTGGACCAATGCGTCCGGCAGGCTCTTTCCCCACTGCTCGTAGGACGACCTGCGATCGGCGCGCATGCAGCGCTGGGGGAATTCGGCGAGCTGTGTACCGAGCTCGACGGCCGTGGCGAGCGCATCACCCGGTTCGACCAGCCGATTGGCGAGACCCATCGACAGCGCCTCGGGACCCTCCACTGGACGCCCGGTGAGGATCATGTCGAGAGCATGGCTGTGACCGATGAGGCGGGGGAGTCGGATGGTCCCGCCGTCGACCAACGGCACGCCCCAGCGTCGGCAGTACACACCGAACACGGCGTCCCTCGAGGCCACCCGCAGATCGCACCACACGGCCAATTCGAGGCCGCCGGCGACGGCGTGTCCTTCGACTGCTGCGATGACCGGTTTCGACAGAAGCATGCGGGTCGGCCCCATGGGACCGTCGCCTTCGACGTCGACCCGGTTCTCGCCGGCGCCATCTGCCATTGCCTTGAGGTCGCCGCCGGCGCAGAACGTGCCCTTGGATCCGGTGAGCACAGCTGCGCAGAGCTCGTCGTCCGCGTCGAAGCGGAGAAAGGCGTCGGCCAACTCCGCCGCCGTTTCGGCGTCGACTGCATTGCGCCGGTCCGGTCGATCGATGGTGACGATCGCCACCGGTCCCTCGGTCTCGTACTGAACGTTCACGGGACTCCTCCTCGGTGCGGGCCGTAGTCTCGCGGCCATGGACTCCCTCGTCTCGACAGACTGGCTCGCGGGCAACATCGACCAACCCGATCTGCGCATTCTCGAGTGCACGGTGCAGCTCAGCCCGGGGCCCGGCGCGTTCGTGGCCGAACCGATGCGCGACGCCTGGGCAGAGGGGCACATCCCCAGCTCGGCCTACGTCGACCTCACCAACGATCTGAGCGACCCCGATTCGGAGCTCCGTTTCATGATGCCGACGGCCGACCGATTCGGCGCCGCGATGGAACCACTGGGCGTCGGCGACGGGACGCGGGTGGTGCTCTACGACCGGCGAATGACGATGTGGGCGACCCGCATCTTCTGGATGCTGAAGGCCTTCGGGTTCGACGATTGCGCCGTGCTCGACGGCGGCTGGAAGAGCTGGACCAACGAGGGCCGAACGGTCAGCACCGACGCCGCACCCGATCGTCCCGCAGCAACCTTCTCCGCGTTGCCACGACCGCAGATGATCGCATCACTGGACGAGATGGAATCGGCCATCGCCGACGGCGTCACGTGCATCGTCAACTCGCTGTCGCCCGAGAACCACGAGGGCACCGACCACAGCTACGGGCGGCCCGGTCACCTCCCTGGCGCGAGCAACGTGTTCGCCATCTCGATGCTCGACCCCGAAACCCAGCGGTTCAAGCCGGTGGACGAGCTGGCCGCGATGTTCGACCACCTGCCTGAGGGTCGACCGATCGTGACGTACTGCGGCGGTGGTATCGCGGCCACCGCCGACGCGTTCGTACTCACCGAGCTGCTCGGTCGCACCGATGTGTCGGTCTACGACGGGTCGCTCAGCGAGTGGACGAAGGACCCCGCCCGACCCCTCGTGGTGCCTGGCACCTAATGTTACGATTCGTAACACGAAGTGCCAGGCACCTTTCGGGTGGTGTCAGGCGAAGTCGGGGCGGCGCTTCTCCACGATCGCCTCGCGTCCCTCGCGGACGTCGGAGCCGGTGAAACCGAGCATCTCGAGCGCCACGGACGTGTCGAACGTCGGTCCGGCCATACGCAGCCAGTTGTTGAGGCTGTACTTGGTCCAGCGGATCGCCGACTGGCTGCCCTGGGCGAGCTTGCGTGCCACCTTGTACGCCTCGTCGACCACCTGATCGTCGTCGACGCACACGCTGGCCAGACCCATCGCCTCGGCTTCCTCGCCGGTCATCGAATCACAGGTGAGTAGGTAGTACTTGGACTTGGCCATCCCGCAGAGCAACGGCCAGATCACAGCTGCGTGGTCGCCGGCCGCCACGCCCAGCTTGGTGTGGCCGTCGAGGATCCGAGCGTTGCGGCCGATCACCGAAATGTCTGCCATGAACGCAGCGGCCAGTCCCGCTCCGACCGCTGTGCCTTCGATCGCGGACACGATGATCTTCGAGCAGTTGATCATGTTGTAGACGAGGTCTTTGGCCTCGCGCCACGTGTTCATCCGATAGTCGGCGTCATCGATGATCCGCGAGATCATGTCGAGGTCGCCGCCGGCGGAGAACGTGCCGTTGGCGCCCCGCACCACTGCGACCCGTGTGTCGGGATCCGTGTCGACCGCCTTCCACACGTCGGCGAGCGCGAGGTGCTTGGCCTCGTCGACGGCGTTGAGCTTGCCCGGGGTGTCGATGACGATGTCGAGGATGCCGTCCTCGTCCGGGCCGGTGATGGTGAGAGCGGAGAAGTCCGCGTAGCGATCGGTCATGAGTCCCGAAGCTAGCGGCGGATGCCGTCCGCGAAAGAGCTCGCCGAAGCGGCCGACGGGAGGACACCATGGAGACCATGGACGACACGGACGGGCCCGCCGCGGCTGAGACGCCCACCCCGGCGGGCGAGATACAGGCCCAGACGCCAGGTCCCGACGACATCAAAGCGATGCGCCAGGTCGACAACGTGGCCTTCGGCGTGACGCCTGCACCGGACGAGCCAACGCCGTGGGCCGAGACCTACTCCCAGCCCTACGCGCAGGTCGCCGTGTGCGACGGGCAGGTCGTGGGAGCCGCAGGCGCCTTCGAGATGTCGTTGACTCTTCCTGGCGCGGTCACCGTGGAGTGCCCGGGCGTCACCGGCGTGTCGGTCCTGCCCACGCACCGTCGCCGCGGCGCCCTCAACAAGATGATGTGGCGCCAACTCGCAGAGTTTCGCCGTGGCGGCGCGATCATCGTCGCGCTCACGGCATCCGAGGGCGGGATCTACGAACGCTACGGGTACGGCATCGCCAGCGACTTCGCCGCGATCGAGATCGACACGAGCCGCGCGTTCTTCCGAGTCGACCAGGGGCCCGGATCCTTCCAGATGGTGCCACCGTCAGAGGCGGCCACCCTTCTGCCCGCCCTTCACTCCGCCAAAGCCGGCGTTCGGCACGGGATGACCTCGCGGCCAACCGAGCTGTGGGACGCCTTCTTCGCCGACCACGAGAGCGCGCGCACCGGGAGGTCGGGACTGTTCCACGTCGCTCATCTCGACGAGAGCGGGGATGCCGACGGCTACGTCTCGTACCGGGTCACCGAGAACGCCGGTCCCGACGGAATCGACAACGTGGTACACGTCGAGCAGGTCGTTGGCCTTCGGCCCTCGATCGAGCTCGACCTCTGGAGGTTCGTCTGCTCGCTCGACCTCGCCACGACGGTGCGCGGGTTGGCATCCCCCGGCGACCCGCTTCGTCACGCCCTCACCGATCCCCGGGCTCTTCGCACGACCGCGGTCCGCGATCACCTGTGGACGCGCATCATCGATCTGGCAGCAGTTCTCGGCACCCGCCGCTACGAGCACGATGGGGAGCTCGTGATCGGCGCAGTCGACTGGGAGTTCACGAACAACACCGGCCAGTTCCGCCTGACCATCGAGGGCGGGACGGCCACGATCGCCCGTACTCAGGACAAGCCGGACGCGACCGCCGACATCGCCACGTGGAGCGCGCTCGCCCTCGGCGGCCGCGACGCCACAGACATGGCCGTCTCCGGTCGCCTGCAAGGCAACGCGACGGCCGTGAACCGCTTTCTGCGCACCAGCCACCTCCCCTGGTGTGACGTGGACTTCTGATCTTTCGCCGACAATCGTCGCCCGACCCTGGCGGGCCAGGCTCCTCTGCGGAATGTCGCCGACAATCGTCGCCCGGCCCTGGCGGGCCAGGCTCCTCTGCGGAAGCCGGGTCCGGGCTTCGTAGTCGCCGGCCGCGTCCCGTACCGCTATCCGAAGAGGGTGTCCTTTTCGGCTTCGCCTCGGAGAACCTCCGCAACCATGCGGATCTGGTCGGGATGGCCGAACGACCGCTCCCACGGGTGCAGCAGCCGGTCCCTGCCATAACGGGGAATCAGATGCACGTGGAAGTGGAACTGCGACTGATCGGCGTGTGCGCCGTTGTTGTTCAACAGGTTGATACCGAGCGGTTCGAGCCGCTCCCGAACCCGATGGGACACCCGGCGGCATGCCTGCATCACATGCGCCGCATCGTCGTCGTCGAGATCCCACACATCGACCACGTGCCGCTTGGGCACGATCAGGCAATGCCCCGGCGTCATCGGAAGCAGATCCATGAAGGCCTGGGCGTGTTCGTCCTCGTAGATCGTCTGGCTGGGAGAGGTTCCCCGGACGATCGAACAGAAAGTGCAGCCGGACACGACTGGCGAGGGTACTGCGCGCATGGAACCCTTCACCGGCGTGGAGCTGCCCAGGACCGTTCGGACCCGACGGAGAGCGATGCTCGCCAGACGAGCGGTGTCGCTCCCGTTCGCTTTCCTCGCGTTTCCGGTGCTGCTCGTGCTCTCGCCGGTCCTCATCGTGCTCGCTGTGCTGGCAGACCTGGTGCTCGCGCCGCGCCGCTTCCCGTCGACTCGACTGTTCCTGGCGGTCACCGGCTACGCGTTCTGGACCATGTCCGTGCAGCTCGCGATCTTCGTCGTGTGGGTGTGGAGCGGCTTCGGGCTGCGCAACTGGGCGCCGAGCACCCAGCGTCGATGGCATGGCCTGACGCGCTTCTGGCTGCGGAAGAACATCAGCTGGTTGGGGCCGACGCTGGGATACCGCGTCGACGTCACCGACCTCCACCACCTGCACAGCGGTCCGCTTCTCGTGTTCGCCCGCCACGAGTCGATCTTCGACGCGTTGTTGCCCCCGCGGCTCGTGACCGAATCGCCGGACATGGTGGTCCGCGTGCTGATGATGCGCGAGCTCAGGAACGAGCCGAACCTGGACATGGTGGCGCACCGCGCTCCCCATCACTTCGTCGACAGGGCCGCAGATGATCCGGATGCAGAGATCGCAGCGGTCGGTCGCCTCGCCTCGGATCTTCCCGACGACACAGCGGTGGTGATCTTCCCCGAAGGCCGTCTGTTTCGACCCGAGGTGCGCGCTCGGGTGATCGAGCGGCTGGATGCGTCCGACCACGGGGCCGCTGCGCGGGCACGCGAGCTTCGACACCTGCTCCCGCCTCGCGCCGGTGGGGCGCTGGCGCTGATCGACACTGCGCCCGAGGGCACCGACGTCGCGTTCGTCGGGCACATCGGCTTCGAGCAGCTCACCGATGCGCGAACCGTGTGGCGATCGGTGCCGCTGAAGCACTCGATCGAGGTGGTCGTCGTGCGGCGTCCCGCCGCCGAGATACCGATCGAGGACGGGGACCGCATGGCGTGGATCCACGAACAGTGGAAGGCCTTGGACGACTGGATCGACGCGCGGCGCGCCTCCAGAGATTCAGCTCCGGCGTAGCTCCACCTGATCGACGCGATGGTCGGGCCCCTTGCGCAACACGAGATCGGCCCGCGCCCGGGTGGGCAAGATGTTGAGCAGCAGGTTCGGGAGGTTGATCGACCGCCAGATCGTGCGGGCGACTGCCGCGGCCGCATCGTCGGGGAGATGTGCGAACTGGCTGAAGTACGCGCTCTGCGCGCGAAATGCGGTGGCCCTCAGCTGCTGGAAGCGTTCGACGTACCAGGCCTCGAGCGCATCGGCCGTCGCATCGACGTAGATCGTGAAGTCGAAGTAGTCCGACACGAACGGCGTGCTCTCGGGCGACCCCGTCTGCAGCACGTTCAGACCCTCGACGATCAAGATGTCGGGCTGGGTGATCTGCTGCACCTCGTCGGTGATGTCGTAGGTGACATGGGAGTACACCGGCGCGGCCACGACAGCGCTGCCGTTCACCACCTCGTGGAGGAAGTCCACGAGAGCGCCCTTGCGGTAGCTCTCCGGAAAGCCCTTGCGGCCGAGGAGTCCTCGTGACTCGAGCTCGGCGTTGGGAAGCAGAAAACCGTCGGTGGTCAGCAGGTCGACCTTGGGGTGGTCCGGCCACGCTTCGAGAACGGCCTGGAGGATGCGCGCCGTCGTGCTCTTGCCGACCGAGACGCTCCCCGCGATGCCGATGAGGTAGGGCCGATGCACGGCGGCGCGGCCGAGGAAGTCGGCGGTGGACTCGCGAAGCAACCGCGCTGCCTCGACGCGCAGGTTGAGGAGTCGCGACAGCGGGAGGTAGATGTCGCGCACACCCTCGATGCTGACCGGCTCGACCCGACCGCTGAGTTCTCGAATCTCTTCTTCGGTGAGCGGCAGGGGAGTCGCGTCGCGGCGCGCCGCCCACTGGTCTCGGGTGAACGTCAGGTGGTCCGGAGACGGCCGGTCGTTCTCCACAGGGCGACAGCTTGACCGGCAACCCATGATGGCCGCAACTGACCGATCGTTTGGCGAGGTGGGCGAGCTCGACGTGGTCAGGCTGCGCGACGCGATGGGGCAAACGCCCCGGGGGAACCCAACAACCCACGCCCCCACCGATGCGGGGTGATCATCGCCGCACGCGGGTAGTCCTCGAACATCCACCGTGCGAAGTGGCGCCTCGTCCAGCCATTGAGATCCACGGCCCGCAGAGCCGCTTCGGCGATCCGGGGTCGGGCGAGGAGCCCGCTCAGCCGCTCTGCCAGTCTATGGTCGGCCTCGAGGCTGCGGCGGACCAGCCGGTCGTAGGTCGCACCTGTCGCGCCGGCGGGTCCTCCCATAGCGACCGTCTGGGCAGCGAGCCGTCCGGTCTCGAGTGCCTGGCCGATCCCTTCGCCCGTCATCGGGTCGGTGACGAGCGCGGCATCGCCGGCGAACAGCACTCGACCGTGATGCACGCGGACGTCGGGCAGGCGCGCCGGAATCGGCCACGCCTTCACAGAGTCCTCCATCTCGAGGTCACCGAGAACCTCGCGAATATGCGGCCGATCGAAGAGGCCGTCCCAGACCCTCTTCAGGTGCTTGCCGTCGAGCCTGCCGGCGCGGACGATGCCGAAGCCGACGTTGACCCGCCCGTCTGCGAGGGGAAAGGACCAGACGTAGCCGGGCAGGAGGTCGCGCTCGAACCAGACCCACTGGGTTCGACTGCGTTCTCCGTTGGCCAGCGCATATTGCCGGAGGGCGTGCCAGTCCCCGCGGTAGGACGGCAGCGTCTCGCCGAGACTCTTGCGGATCCGCGACCACATCCCATCGGCCGCGATCACCCGCCGGGCGACGAGTGGCGGACCGCCGTCGACGTCGAGATCGACCACACCGTCGCGCAGGCGATGTTCGACTCCCAGGACACCCGTGTTCTCGCGGACCTCGACCCCTCGTTGTCTCACCAACTCGACGAGCGCGTTGTCGAGCTCCGCACGACGGACGACGGCCGAGTACACGCCCCTCCCATCGGGCAGCGGGAGGGTCATCTCGCGTCCCGCCGGGGAGCGGAGCGCGATCTCTGAGACCGCTTGCCACGAATCGAGTCGCCTGGGATCGAACCCGAGTTGTTCGAGCTCGCGCAAGGCCAGAGCGGTCAGCCCGTCTCCGCAGCACTTGTCGCGAGGAAAGGTCGCCTTGTCCACAACCACGACCTGGAGGCCGAGGTCGTGCGCGTGGATCGCTGCTGCCGCACCGGCGGGGCCGGCGCCGACGACGACGAGATCGAGGGGCGACATCGGGGGCGAGGGTAGTCAGATGTGCTGCGGACGCCTCGCGTCGGGCGTCACCACCCACTGGCCGAGGGTGCTCGGGGTCGAGGCGGGATCGAGTGGATCGACTGTGCGGAGGGTCGCCCGTACCTGTTGTGGCTCGACATCGAGGAGTACGTATCCCTGCACGTCCGGCTCGAACGTGCGGATTGCGGTGCGTAGACCGAAGGCCAGTCGCAGGCCCGCTGCGAGCCCGCTGTCCATTCGGCTGGTTGCACCCGGCGTGACGAACTCCGGAATCGTCTCTCCATCGGGGCCGGTGAGGACGTTGACCATCGCGGCGTGGATGTCGCCCGAGAGGATCACCGAGCGCGGCGTGCGCCCGATCGAGCTGAGAAGGCGCCGTCGCGCCGCCGCATAGCCGTCCCATTGGTCGTTGTTGATTCCCGTCAGGCCCCCCAACGTGACCGAGAGATCGGCGACGACCGTGGCCTGGGCGACGAGGTCCCACGCTCCGTCATCGGCGACTCCGTTGTCGAGCCACGCTTCCTGCTCTGCGCCGAGCATGGTGCGGGCTTCGTCGTCGACGGCGGCACATCGGTCCACGCCAGGAATGTCCTCGAGGTCCTCGCAGACATGAGGGGATCGATACTGCCTGCCGTCGAGGAGCCACACCCGCGCGACACCGAAGTCGACGGCGCGGTGGATGGGAAGCGTGCCGTCGCCGGCGGGTGGCTCGAGGGACGTCGGCTGGCTCTCCCACCAGGCTCGCTTCGCGGGCGCATCGCGCGGGTCGGGCACCGTGCCCGCGAGATCCGAACGGATCTCGTTGTCGTCCCACACCGCGACGAAGGGTGCGGCGGCGTGCAGCTGCTGCAGATCAGGGTCGCTTCGATACGTGTCGTACAGGGCGCGGTAGTCGGCGAGGTCGCGGGGGCGAGCGAGCGGCTGGCTGCGGACGGTCGTGCCAACACCCCACCTGCCGTAGATGTAGTCGCCGACGTGGACCACGAGATCGGGTGCGTCCTGTACAGCGGCTCTGTGCGCCACGAACCATCCCTCTTCGTAGTGCTGACAGCTGAAGAGTGCGATGCGCAGCGGCGCGTCGTGTGATGTGGCCGCTGTGCGCGTACGGCCGACGGGGCTGCTGCTTTCCTCGATTCCGAAGCGGTAGAACAGCGGGCCGGGGGGCAGGCCCGTCACTCGCACCCGGATGCTGTGGTTGTCGTCCACGTGCGCGGTGGTGGATCCCGCCGCGACGAGATCTGTGAAGTCGTCGGTCGTTGCGACCTCCCAGCCGACCGCAACGTCGGGCTCGGAGCTGCCCGTGACCCTCGTCCACAACGTGACTTCGTCTGACCCCGGATCTCCGCTCGCCACGCCGTTCTCGAAGGGGGGCGCACCCGCCGAGGCGAGGTACGGCGCCCAGCGCGGCTTGGGCGGTGCTGCGCTCGTCGCCACCTGCGAAGCAGCGGTTTCCCTCGCCGGTGTGTCGGTCCCGGCGGTCGGCTCGTGTGGTTCGCTGGTTCCGGCTCCAGCCGTGTCGTTGGCGGGATCGGTGCACGCGGCGAGGGTGGCCGCCCCCGCCGTCGCCAGGAAGGCCCGCCGGTGCACTCAGCCCCCGGTCGTCGGTGGCGCCGCGGTGGTCGTTGTGGGAGGCGCAGTGGTCGGCGGAGGAGTGGTCGGAGGTGCGGTGGTGGAGGGAGGCGTCGTCGGGGGCACGCTGGTGTCTGGCAGCGTCGTTGTGGTGGTGGACGTGAGCGACGGATCCGACGCCGAACCGTCGCAGTTGAGCCCCTCGCCCGGTCGATACACGGCGAAGACCGAGTCGACCACTTCGCGACCGTCGGCGTAGGTCCTGGTGCGGCGGGTGGTCGCCCGGCGGCATTGACCCTGGAAGGTCGTGCGCGGCTCGTCTTCGACGACGTCGATGTGCTTGGTCGAGTACATGTCGACGGTGATCGACGTCGGGGTGTAGCTCGTCCAGATCAGGACCCCGTACTCGGTGCTGTTGTGGATCTTCAGATCCGGCACCGGGAACGAGATCGTCGCCTCGCGCCCGTAGGGATAGCGGCTGAAGTAGATCGAGTGCGCCTGGTACGTGTCGAAGTCGAGCCCCGCGAAGAACGCTGTGTTGAAGATCGTGGTGGCGAACTGAGACACCCCGCCGCCGATGTCCTGCACGAGCACGCCTCGGCTGATGAAGCCGCCGGCTACGAACCCGTTCTCGCGCGTGCGGCGCCCGACGTGCTCGTTGAGCGAGAGCGACTCGCCCGGCAAGATGACCGCGCCGCGCACGAGGTCGGCGAATCGCTGGATGTTGTCGACCCGACTCTGACAGCAGGGGTGGTGCGTCGTGAAGGTCGCCACCTGTTCGATGATGCCGAGCGCTTCGAGTTCCTCCACTCCCTCTCGCGGGACCGCCGGGCGGGTGGGAAGCACGTGCGGGGAGTCGGTGAGACCCTGGTTCATCGCCCGCAACACGACGAAGGGAGCGTTCGGAGCACAGCACACGGTTCCGCCGTTGGAGGAGACGATCTCGACGTCCCCGTCGACGATGTCGAAGGCGGCGATTCCGCTTCCGGTGCCGCCGGGCTGCATCAGCTCCTCGAGGTCGGGTTGGATCGCATCGACGTCCAGCTCGATCACCGCCCCCTCGTCCGTGACGGCGCTGCGGTACCACGACGCCATCATGTCCGGCGGTATCGCGGTGATGAATTCGTTCACCTGCACGACGATCGGGCGAGCGATGACGGCGTTCGTCTCGGCAACGGCCGGTTCGAGATCCGACACCTCGAGGCGGGTGGGGACGATCTCGAGATCGGCCTGCACCACGATGGGATTGCCGCCCCTGTCGACGGCGGTAGGCAACTTCTCGATCACGTCCTCGACGTCGATTCCCTGCCCAGGGAGCCCTGGGATCACCGTGAGCGCGTCGCCGTCGGTCTCGATCGTGGGTTCGACGGGCTCGGTGCGAAGCACGTCGGTCGCCTGGAGGACGTCGCGGGCCTGATCGAGGTCGACGTTGAGGAGGACTTCGACCTTCGAGGTTCCGTTGAGGGTCGCGAACCAGGTGAGCGGGCTCGAAGAGCTTCCGGTGTCCTTGACCGCGGCGAATGTCGCGGCCGTGTCGACGCCGATACCCAGCTCGCCGGCAGTCCATTCGCTCGACCCGTCTGCGGTCTCGATGAGGATGGGCGTGCGTGAGACCCGCTCGGCGATCTCGTCGATGCGTTCCATGAGCTCGATGTCGGACATTCCTCCGACCGTTTCGCCTGCAACGCTGACGTTTCGGGCGACCCGGCCGCGGTGCGTGTAGTTGTCGACAGCCCAGACGCCGACGAGCGCGCCGAGTACGAGTAGGGGCACGCCCACGAGGAGGGCCCAGCGCGGGACCCGGAACAACTCACGCACGGCTGGCAATGGTACGACCACGCCGCTTCAGATCCAGCGCGGGGACATCGGACCTGCTAGAGAAAGGCGACGGCCCCCGGGAACACGGGCCAGGGACCCACGCGCAACGACCCGGGCAGTGCGCCACGAGGAGGACTCACTTCCATGAGCAAACTGTGCGAGGGACGCGTTGTCATCGTCACCGGCGGCGCACGCGGCATCGGCCGAGAGCACTGTCTGATGCTGGCCGAGCATGGCGCCAAGGTCGTGGTGAACGATCTCGGTGGAGCGCGTGACGGTACCGGGGCCGACATCGGCCCGGCCGATGAGGTCGTTCAGGAGATCGAAGCCATGGGCGGCGAAGCCGTCGCCAACGGCGACGACGTGTCGGACTGGGAAGGCTCCCAGCGGATGGTGAACCAGGCCATCGAGACCTTCGGCGACCTTCACGGCGTTGTGAGCAACGCGGGCATCCTGCGCGATCGGATGCTCGTGAACATGACCGAGGCCGAGTGGGATGCCGTGATCCAGGTGCATCTCAAGGGCACCTTCGCCCCCGCGCGGTGGGCCGCCGCGTACTGGCGTGACAAGGCCAAGGCCGGCGAAGAGGTGAACGCCTCGATCGTCAACACCAGCTCGGTCTCTGGCCTCTATGGCAACCCGGGCCAGACCAACTACGGCGCAGCCAAGATGGGCATCGCCGCCTTCACGATCATCGCAGCACGCGAGCTCAAGAGGTACGGCGTGCGCGTCAACGCCGTCGCCCCTGGTGCGCTCACCCGTATGACCGAGGATCTCGGCATGGGCGAGGCGTCAGAGGAAGAGCAGGCGATGATGCACCCGCGCTACATCGCTCCCATCGTGACGTGGCTCATGAGCGCCGAGTCCAACGACGTGACCGGCCGGGTCTTCGAGGCGTCTGGCCGGCTTCTGGGCATCGCCAATACCTGGCACCGCGGCCCGAGCGTCGACGCCATCGACGATCCGACCCAGATCGCCGAAGCTGCCCGCCAGCTCGTGCGCGACGCGCAGCCCAACTCAGACATGCAGGGCCGGCCCGCCGACGGCGGCCTGCTCGGCGAGTGATCGGTCGACATCATGGCAATCAACCCCGATGCCGTCGGTGCGACCGGCGGACCGACTGAGAGGTCCTGGACCTTCCGCGATTCGCTCCTGTACGCCGTCGGAATCGGTGCCGGCGCGGAGGACCCGTTTGCCTCCGAGTTGGAGTTCACCACCAACAACTCCAAAGACGTCGAGCAGAAGACGTTTCCGACCCAGGGCGTGGTCATCGGCTTCGGAGCCGGCGACGCCATGGACCAGGTCGGCGAGCTCGACTGGGGGAGGCTGCTCCACGGGTCGCAGGGCATCACCGTGCACCGCCCAATACCGATCGAGGGCACGGTCTCGATCACCGACACGGTGTCGGGGATCTGGGACAAGGGTGAGGGCAAGAACGCCATCATCGACACCACGGCCTCCGCTGTGCTCGAGGAGACGGGCGAGCTTCTCTTCGAGCTGCGTTCCTCGGTTGTGATCCGGGGTTCGGGTGGCTTTGGTGGGGTGGAAGGCGAGACCGCCCCCAAGGTCGCAGCGCCCGATCGCGATCCCGACATCGAGGTGACCTACCAGACCCGTGAGGACCAGGCGCTCACGTACCGCTTGTCCGGCGACTACAACCCCTTGCACTCCGATCCATGGTTCGCGACCGACCTGGCGGGCTTTCCGAAGCCGATCCTGCACGGTCTGTGCACCTACGGGTTCACCGGCCGGGCGCTGCTGCACGCGCTGTGCGATAGCGACCCGTCGCGTTTCGTGAGCATGGACTCCCGGTTCAGCTCGCCGGTGTTCCCCGGCGACAGCCTGACGGTGCAGGCATGGGTGGACGGCGATAGCGCGATCTACCGGACCATCGCTCAGAAGGGCACCGACGAGCATCGCGTCGTGATCGACAACGGTCACTTCGTCTTCACGTCCTGACGGGTCTCCTGCTCTTCAGTGGCCGGATCTGGAATGGCGCCGGTGTCAGGGGCGACTAAGGTCGCCTGATTCTGAATCGCGATTCGCGATCGGAATCCACGTTCACTTCTCTGCGGAGCTGGGGCGAACGTTTCGAAGAGGGGGCGAAGACACCTTCGCCCCCTCTTCCGCGTCTCTGCTGCCGGCGTGCGTTGCTCGAACTAGGTTGCGGCCTGTTCGAAGGGGGACAGCATGACCAGTGGAGAAGGCAGGCTCGAAGGCAAGGTCGCGATGATCACCGGAGCCGCGAGCGGCATCGGCCGGGCGACGACCGAGCGATTCGTCGCCGAAGGGTGCCGGGTCGTGATCGCCGACCTTCAGGAGGATGTGGGTTCGGCCTTCGCTGCTGAGTTGGGCGACGCAGCGTCCTTCGTCCCCTGCAATGTCGTGGAGGAGGATCAGGTCGCGGCTGCGATCGCCGAAGCCACCGATCGGTGGGGTCGCCTCGACGCCGTCTACGCCAATGCGGGGTTCGTCGGTGCGACCGGCCCCATGGAGTCGATCACCTCAGACGAGTACGACAAGACGATGAACGTGCTGCTGCGCGGCGTGTTCTACGTGCTCAAGCATTCGGCGCCGGTGATGCGGGAGCAGGAATCGGGATCGATGATCGCAACGGCCAGCGTCTGTGGCCTCGAAGCGGGCATCGGCGCACACGTCTACACCGTCGCGAAAGCCGGTGTGATCTCGATGATGCAGTCGATGGCGCTGGAGATGGCGGAGTACGGCGTGCGGGCCAATGCCATCTGCCCTGGCTACATCGCCACCTCCCTGATGGCCGGCCGGACGCGCAGCCAGGTGGACGAAGACGAGACCCAGAGCCGGCTCGACCACGCCCGGGACGTGATGGGTCAGAGTCAGCCGATGCATCGAGTCGGCGAACCCGCCGACATCGCCAACATGGCCCTCTACCTCGCCTCGGACGAGTCGCAGTGGGTCACCGGGACCGCGCAGGTCGTCGACGGGGGGCTGATCGTGGGCAAGCCGTGGCGCCGCCAACCCAAGGTGATGACCGAGGCCCGACCCATCTCCATGTACGACGTGTAGCGCAGCGTCGGGTGGGATGGGCGTTCTAGGGTGATCGGTCCAGTAGGTACTATGGTGATCGGTCTACCGCAGGAGGTCGACGATGGGTGAAGAGCAGACGAAGGGCGCCGGTGGTTCGGCGCCGATCAGCTTCGGCGGTACGGCGCGAAAGATCTGGGCCATGACCGAGTCCGGCCCGTCGTGGGCCAAGGCGCCGCTTGGTGTGATCGCTGCCGCCGTGATCGCGGTCGCGTCGGCTGTCGCCGCTGTCGTGAACCTGGTGTGGGCGGTCCTCGTGTGGCCGGTGAACCAGCTCAGGTCGCGGCGCGGCGCCGTCGAGGAGATCGGCTCACCGATGCACGGCGTGAAGCACCGCGAGGTGTAGCACGCTCGGCGCCGGGTGCGAGGTCGAGCGGGTCGAGGTGTCGTTGCCGGGTGTTCGGCACATGCCGCAGCTGTACGGCCACGTCCGCCCGACCGGTGCCGCCTCGCGCGGGCCGCATACCGCCTCCGGCGGGGTCCTCGGCGGCCATAGCCGCCCGGGGCGATGTGCGCCCGGAAGGTTCCTCACGGCGACTACCAGTCGCGGACTCAGCAACCCGCTCAGCGGCTCGACGACCGCTCGCGGCGCGCAACGCGCTCCGACGCAACCGGACCTAGGATCTCGATCCATGCTCAAGCGAGAGCGCGTCAGCCACCTTCAACAGATTCCCCTCTTCCGCGGATGCTCACGCCGACAACTCAACGATCTTGCCTCCGCCGTGCGCGTCGAGCAGGTCGATGCCGGACACGTCATGCTCACCCAGGGCGCTCCCTCAGCAAACGTCTACCTGATCGTGGCCGGTTCGGTGGTTGTACGGCGCGACCGCCGCAAGATCGCGACGCTCGCGCCAGGTGATTCGTTCGGGGAGCTTGGAGTGCTGCTCGGCGAGTCTCGAAACGCGAGTGTCGAGGCCAGTACTCCTGTCGAGATGCTGGTGCTCGATCGAACCTCCCTACGGAGGGCCATTGACAAGGTTCCGGGCCTGGGGTGGGAATTGCTGCAATCGGTAGCTAGCCGCCTGAGCGAATCGCGCACCAGCTCAACCTAGAGGCCGACCGCGGAACATCGTCGGCGTCCGCTCCAGATGGCGCAGTGGTCAGTCCCAGAATCCGTAGCGGAGGTGGAGCCGTCGGACCCAGCCTGGTGCCCACCAGTTGGCTCTGCCGGCGATGGTCATGAGGGCGGGCATGAGTGTGGCTCGGATGAGGAATGCGTCGGTGAGGATGGCGATGCTGAGCCCGACGCCGATCATCTTCACGACCGCGACTTGGCCGGTGGTGAATGCTGCGAACACCACGGCGAGTAGCACTGCGGCGGCGGTCACCACGCGTCCTGTTCGTTGGAGCCCGGCGGCGACGGCCTGGTTGTTGTCGTCGTGGAGGTCGTATTCCTCTTTCATGCGGGCGACGACGAAGACTTCGTAGTCCATGGAGAGCCCGAACGCGACGCATGTCATGAGGATGGGAGTGAAGACATCGATGCTGCCCGTAGGGGTGAATCCGAGCAGGCCACTGAGGTTGCCGTCCTGGAATACCCACACGAGTACACCGAACATGCCCCCGAGGCTGAGCGCGTTGAGCAGTACCGCTTTCAGTGCGACGAGGAAGCTTCCGGTCATGAGAAACATGAGGAGGTAGGTGGCGACCGCGATGGTGGCCAGCACCAGCGGCACTCGGTCGGTGATGGTGTTCTCGGTGTCGACGAGGCGGGCGGCCTCGCCTGTGACGAGCAGCTCGAAAGGTGCAGCGTCTGGAAGGTCACGGAGCTGTTGCACGAGCTGTTCTGCCCGTGGGCCCACCGGGTCGACGCCTGTGATGATCCGGAGGTGTGCGCCCCCATCACCGACGAAGCGGGCGGCGGTGTCTTCGGCAGCAGGACCCAGCACGTGCGGTGGTAGTCCACCGAAACCCATGGGGTTGCGCGAATAGAACCCGATCGCTGAATCGACCCGGGCAATGGTCTGGATTGGGGCGAGCCATCCCGTGATGAACGCATCCAGCTCGGAGGATCGCTCGGGCGTGTAGTCGGGGATCACCACCTCGATGGCGAATAGCTCGCTGACATCGAACGTGTCTCGGAGGTCGTCGTGGAGGTCCCGGATGTCGTGGCCAGGTGGCAGCACCCGGTCATCGATGCGGGACAGTTCCAGACGGCGCGCCGGTGCCAGTAGCACAACCAGGATGATGAGCGAGCCGGCGGCGACCAGCCACGGGTGCCGGGCCACTCTTGCGGCCTGCCGCGCCCAGCCCGCACCGCTCGCCCGTCGTTTGGGGGATGGGCGGAGTCGTTCGCCCAGCAACACCAGCAGAGCGGGGACCACGGTCAGCGCAGCGATCGCGCACATCAGCACCACCGCCACACCGGCCACCGCGAACGACCGCAGGTACGTGACCGGGAACAGCAACAACGCACCCAGCGACACCACGGTCGTGGCCGCCGAGAACAGCACCGAACGGCCAGCGGTTCGAACCGCGCGCTCGACCGCCTTAGCGACGCTGTTCCCGGCCACCAACTGTTCGCGATGACGAGACACGATCACCAGCGCGTAGTCGACCCCGAGTGCCGCAGCCATCGCCGTGGTGAGATTCAACGCGAAGATCGACACGTCGGTGATCCGTGCCAATCCAGCCAAACCCGCGAAGGTCCCCACGACTGCCAACAGCGCGACCGCGACCGGGACCCCAGCCGCCAGAACACCCCCGAACACCACGACCAACACAAGGATCGTCAACGGAGCGGTCAACAGTTCGGCCCGGTCGAGGTCGGCGTCGGCCTGATGAATGACCCCTTCAGCGACGATCAGCGACCCGCCCACACGAACATCGAGGCCCTCCCAGCGGCCGTCGTACACATCGGCCACCTCGGCCGCGCGGGACTGGGCCTGGTCGATGTCACCAGCGACGTGAGCGATCACCAGCCCCGACCGACCGTCGACGCCGGCGAGCGGATGCGGATTGCGGAACCCGCTCAAGTCGAGCGTCCACAACGACTCGACATGCTCCAGACCCGGCTCGCTCGCCAGCGCTCGAGTCAGGCTGGTGCCCGCAGCTTCGACATCCGGGTCGTCTGCGGGGAGGTCGCTGCGAACGATGACGACCAGATTCGGCTGCCCCGCATCGAAGGCGTGCTCCAACAGCGAATCGGCCATCGTCGACTCCGACCCAGCGTCATCGAACCCACCCACCGTCAACCGGTCCGCAACGCCGCGCCCCACCAGCCCCGCAGCAACACCCACCACGACAGCGACCAGCAACACCACTCCCGGCCGAGCCGTCACTCGCCGAACCAGCCAGCGCATTGCCACCCCGTTCTAGTTGTCCGCCGCCGATGGCCACTGTGGACAGACGGCCTCGTACTCGGCGCCGGATGGCCCGTATTGCCGCCATTCCTCGAGGGTCATGTTCCGTCCCGCGGCAAGGCAGGCCAGGTTCGGCCAGTGGCTCGCGTCGAGGTCCCAGACGATCAGGGCGTCACCCAACCCGGTCACGGCCTTGGAGCCATCAAAGGCAGGGCTCGCGAGGAACAGTGTCTCGTTGGGGAAGATGTCGCCCACCAGCTGCCGCTCCGTGAGGTCCCACACTCGGACCCCTGCGGCCAGGCCGACAACGAGGGTCCGATCGTCAGCCCCGAATGCAAGGGGATGATCCGTGATGAAGCCGGCGGCTGCCGGCTCTCCCGGAAGCGGATCGCTGAGAGCGTCCAGCGAGATCGGGTCGACGAAATGGATCGACCCGTTCGAGTACTGGACCGCGAGGGTGGAGCTGTCGTGGCTGAAGGTCACGTTCGCCACGGGATCCCCGTCGAAGTGATGAACGAGCTCCCACGTCGAAGCGTCGTACAGGGCCGCTCCTCCGAGGAAGGTCACGACCGCCATCAGCTCCCCCGAGGGATCGAACGCAATCTGGGCCACCGATGCCAGTGCGGAATCGGCCGAGCCCTCGCTGGCGGCCACTTGGGCGAGTTCGTCGAGTTCTCTGAGCAGAACACCGTCTGCGATGTCGTACACGCGCAGCATTCCCGGCCGGTCCAGCGCGCCGATGACTGCGACAGGCTCGCCGGGCTGCGGAGCGTAGGCCCCCCAGTTCGCCGGTGGAATCCCCTCTCCTGTACTGCTGAAGTCCTCCGCATCCCAGACGCGAGTCCGACCCTCGAGCTCGTAGGTCATGAAGTCGCCGCCCGGTGTCCAGGCCGCCATCCACGGGTCTTCACCGAGCGGCGGGGTCAGCTCGTGGCCTGACCCGAGATCCCAGATGGCAAATGGCCCCAGTGGCCAATGCATACCGACCAGACGCGAGCTGTCTGGGCTCAGGTAGGCGCGGGTCGCACCCTCGAATCGGACAGCTGTACCCAGGAGCTGTCGATCATCGAGCGACCAGAGTACGAGTCGGTCCAAGTTCAAGAGGGCAGCGGTGCGCCCGTCGGGCGCAATGTCGGCGCCGCGTGCCGCGTTGTTTCCCACCCGCAGCGACCGACGCGTCTCGCCTGTCGAGGCGTCGATGATGTCCTGACCGAGCAAGATTTCGTTGTCGCCGAGGTCAATTGCCTCGATCGCCTCGGGAGTGGGCACCTCGAGGACGGACTCGCCGGTCGCAGTGTCGTGGACAGCGAGTCCGAGCACGCTGGTCAAGAGCACGGAGGAGCCGTCGATGCTCAATCGCATATCGGTGATCGCAGCAGCTCCCTCGGATGCGAACCCTGTGCTTTCTATGAGCGTCCGATTGCGCTCGTCTCCGGTGAGATCCCACAGGACGTCGCCGGTTCGCGCATCGAGACGCAACAGGTTGTCCTGCACGTCCGAGACGAGCAGGGTCAGACCCTCGGGACCGAAGGCGATGGCTTCTGCTCGAGAACCAAGCTGCAGGACCCCCGACATGCGGAGGTCGGTCGAGTCGCGTAGCTCGACGGAGCCGTCATCGCGTGCGATGGCAACCTCCTCTCCACCGGGGCTGACAGCGAGCCCCACCACCGGAAGGGCCGCATCGGAGACCACTTCCCCTTCTTCCCCGTCGCCGACCGTCAGGCGGCGGACCTGACCGCCCTCTCCAGCCGCCACCACCGACGGAGTTCCGGCCGCTGTCACCACCGCGATCGGACCGTCACCGGGCACCTCAAACCTCGCCTCCAGAAGCCGGGTTTCCACGTCCCAGATCTCGACAGCTCCGACTGTCCGGGCCGCCAGCAACTCAGGACTCATCCAGCGCACGTCCGTGTACTGGGCCCCCGAGGACAGGAAACCCATGAGACCGTCGGTGCGAACCAGAGCCCGCTGCAACGCTCCCGATGAGGAACTTCCTGGTTCGAATCGGTGGAGTGCACCCGCGACGAGCAGTGCCAGTGCTGGGCTGGCGTCGGCCAGACTCGACGCCTCGGTGAGCATGCGTCGCACATCCGCGCTGCGCTGGGCTGCCTCGGCCTGTCCGCGAGCCTCGGCTTCGGCTGTCGCGGCATTCTCGGCCTCACTTTGGGCCCGAATCGCCGCCTCGGTCTGTTCCTCCGCCCGCGCCTCGTTGACCAGCGCGAGGTCAGCTTGCGCTTGGGCTTCGGTGGCGCTGTCGCGCGCCTGGGATCGCTGTTGTAGGGCGATTCCACCCGCAATCAGAGCGACCGCGGCAACGACAGCGACCGCGGCCAGCAGGGCGCGCAGCCGACGGTTGGCTTGGGCCTGCTCAGCGAGGCGGGCCGCTTCTGCCTGCCGGTCGCTCTCCCGAGCAGCGAGCGACGACGACAAGAAGTCGCTCTCCGTTTCAGACAGGTTGTGATGACCGGTGTCGACCCATTCGGCGACAGCCTCCAGGCGGCCGCCCCGATACAGCTCGCCTGCGTCGCGGTCCGCGGCCAGCCAGGCGTCAGCCGACTGGCGAAGGTGGCGCAACAGCCTCAACCCGTCCCGGTCTTCGTCGAGCCAACTCCGAAGTCGAGGCCATTCCCGGATCAGTGCCTCGTGCGCGACTTCGACCGTCGGTTCGCGCGTTACCAAATCATGATCGAATGTCAGCAGCCGCGCAGACGCTGCGCGATCGATGAGATCGGGGTCAATTGCGGCAAGCTCGCTCAGCGCGGCCCTGCGCCTGGTGTCTTCGGTGCCCTCACCCGGGGTGATGAGACGCGTGGCCAACCGACGCAGGTCGTCGCGGCCCGTTTCATTGAGTTCTTCGTACAGCTGCTCGGCCCGCAGGGCGAGCGCACCGGACACACCCCCCAACGCCTGATAGGCCGCCAGCGTCATGCGAGCACCGGATCGCTGCTCGTACAGCTCGGTCAGAACGAACTGCAGCATGGGCAGAGAAGCGGGATCGCCACGCACCTCACTGACGAGTTCGGAAACCAGCGCCGGCTCAACGACCATTCCAAGGCGCTCAGCCGGGCGGGTGATCGCCGCGTTCAACTCCTCGCCACTCAGTGGCGACACAGCAACCGTGTTCTCTCGAACCATCTCCGAGATGGCCGGGTGCTGAAGCGGTCGGTCATAGAAGTCAGCGCGCAGTGTCGCCACCACCCGGAGACGCGACCGATCGTCCACGAGCGCGTACGACAGCGCCGCGAGGAACGCGTCACGCCGTTCCGGTGGAGTCAGCGTGAAGAGCTCCTCGAACTGATCGATGACGAGGACCAGTTCCGAGTCGTCATCGGGAAGCACCCGCTTGATCACCCGGCCGAGGCCACGCGCATCAGCGGTCAGCTGTTCGAGAAGCGAACCAAGAGGTTCCACCGCTATCCGAAGCAGCGCTGTCTCCAACTCATCGAGGGGATGGGTTCCGGGCACAATCGCCGCCACGAGCACACCCTGCTCTCGCAGCCGGGGCAGCACACCCGCCCTGACAACTGAACTCTTGCCTGATCCGGACGGACCGGTCACGACGAGCAGACGCGACGTCGCGAGATGATCGAGGAGCTCGCCGGTGAGAGCGTCCCGGCCGTGGAAGTCGGGAGCGTCGGCCTCCAAGAAAGCAGCGAGCCCCTTGTATGGGTTGGCCGATGCGAGCTCCATCGACACCAGGGTCTCGCCCGCCGCCTGGCGGGGACGGGGAGACGATTGATCATCAGCCACACCGGTGCTGCTGATGTCGGACGCGGGACCGGATGCTGCCGCGCGGAACGCGAGAACCATCTCCGCCATGGACGGAAAACGCATGCCTGCGTTGGGATCGGTCGCGGTCAGGATGACCTGGTCGACCGCCGGCGGGAGCTCCGGTCGCTGGGCGAGGATTGATGGAACGCGCTCGGAAAGCTTGCGACCCAACAGGCTCTGCACCGAGTCGGCGTCCGCGAACGGTGCCCGACCGCTCAACAACTCGTGGATCACCACACCAAAGGCGTAGATGTCCGACGCCGGAGAAACGTCACCATCGCGGACCTGCTCCGGAGCGACGTAGAGCGGCGAGCCCGCCGAGCGCAGCTCGAGCTCTGCGCCGCTTCCCGCGGCTACCGCAATACCGAAATCGGCAAGATAACTGTTCCCGACATCGTCGAACAGGATGTTTTCTGGCTTGACATCCCGATGGATGATCCCCGAGTCGTGGGCGACAGCCAGCGCAGCACCGATCTCCTCCACGATGCGCCCAACCTGATCGAGAGGAAGCGGACCCTCCCTGATCAGTAGGGCGGCGGCCGATCCACCAGCCAGGTAGCGCATCACCAGGTACGCGCCCGAGGGGTCTCTCCAGAAGTCGTGGAGCGGAACGATGTGGGGGTGTTCGAGTCGTGCGACCGTCTGTGCCTCCACCTCGAAGCGGCGAACGAACTCTGGGTCGTTGGCCAGCTCGGGGCGTACCACCTTGATCGCCACATCGCGCCGGACAGCCGGCTGCTGGGCCAGATAGATCGCTCCGAACGCGCCCTCGCCTATGAGTTCCCGAAGTTCGTAGCCAGCGACGTGGCGCGTCACCGGCTGATCCGATCTGCCCTCGAGAATCTGCTGTTCGAGCTCACCCAGTCCGTCGCTCGGCTCGAGCCCGGTTGTCTCCGCCAGGCGACGCCGAAAGTCACCGATCGAGCGCACCGCCTCCGCGGAACGACCCGCACCCTGCAGCGACGTAGCGAGCAGCCGAACCGGACCCTCCCGCAACGGGTGGGCCTCCACCAGTCGGCTCGCCCTCGCCGACGCACCCGCCCAGTCGCCCGCTGCCACGCGGACTTCGATGGCCAGCTCCTCCGATGTCACACGGACTTCCTCGAGCCGCACCGCCTCGCCACGCGCAATTTCGAGATCGGCGAGTTCCCCCAAGGCGGGACCACGCCACATGCCCACCGCTGCATCGACATCGCGCCGCGCCCCGGTCACATCACCCTGAGCCAGCTCAGCTCGGGCCAGGGCAACGAGGCGCTCAAAGTCCTGAACGTCCGTCGCCGTGGCCTCACCGAGTCGGTAACCACCTTCCACAGACTCGATCGCTTCACGCCCCAACGCTCGTCGCAGATGAGATGCGTACTGCTGAACCGTGTTGTGCGTGTCAGCTGGCGCGGGCTCGTGCCTTTCGCGGGCACGTCCCACCCGCAAGATCGCCCCGCGGCCTGGGGCCAAGCCCCTCCTCCCGACCCCCTGACGCCTTACCCGGCGGCTCCGCTTCCGAAGCACGCGATCTGCGGCGGCAGCCGCTATCGCTCAGCGTGGCGGGAGACCAGCCCACACGGGATGTGAGGATATGGGGGTAATCCCTGCCGGCGTGGGGGACCGCGACAACCCTCACTCTGCGCTGTGGCGCCCCGCCGAGATTTCTCAGGTTTTGTTGGTGTTTCGGGTTGGAGAGCGAACATGTGTTCGGGTAGGGTTGGGGGTGCCGGTTTCCTTCCCCGTCCGGTCGTTCAGGGTTCGACGTGACGATCCCTTTCGGTAGGTGACCCACCCGCGGGTGGGGTCGGTGAGTGTGGGTGTTTGGGGGTGAGGTAGATGTCGACGACGGACACGGCAGGCCCGGCAGGGCCGGGTGATCTGGGTGATTCGGCGGTTGTGGGTGTGTTGGACGCGCCGGTGGATAAAGCGTTGACCGTTGACTGGTCCCTGATCCCCGATGCTCAACTGGTGGAGGCTGCGGAGAGGGTGGCGGTGGTGTCGGCGAAGGTCGACGCGTTGCGGACCCAGATCGCGGGGGCGGTGGCTGGGTCGGGGGTGTGGGCTGAACAAGAGTTCGGTACCCCGGCAGCCTTGTTGCGGTCTTTGGTCCCGAACCGGCACCACGACCGTGCCTCCAACGACGTGGGTCGCAGCGCGAGGTTGGCCAAGATGCCGATTGTGGCCGCGGCGTTCAACGCTGGGCTGGTCACTGTTGATCATGTCCGCCTGCTGGGGCAGTGTCTTGACGCCCGGTTCGAGGGGGCGTTCGAAGCCTTCGAAGAGGAGCTCGTGGGTTATGGGATCGAGTTGGCGTATCGAGAGTTCAAGGGTCTGATCGAGCAGTGGAAGACCTGGGTTGATGAAGCCTCCGCCACAGACCGGGAGTTGAAGGATGACAAGGCGCGTGAGGTGTATCTGGCCCGGTCGTTCAACAACCGCGGCATCCTCACCGGCACCTTGACCCCGGTCGCCCGGTCGGTGGTGGGTAACGAGTTGCGGCGTCTGGAGGGGAAGCTGTTCGCCCAGGACTGGGCCCAAGCGGTCGCACGTCTCGGTGAGGGCAATGTCACCAAACACGATCTGAAACGCACCACAGCACAAAGACGCCATGACGCGATGGTGTGGATGGCCATGCGATCCGCCGTCACCGATGCAGGCCCTGAGGGCCCCGATCCGCTCGTTCGCGTCCACACCACCGAAGCGGACATGGTCGCTGCCCTTGAACAGGACGCCGGCCTCGAACCAGAGAAGCCGCATTACAGCAAGTCGATGTGTGAGCTGTCTGATGGGACACCGGTCAGTCGCCGCAAGCTGACCCGGTTGCTGATTCGGGCCAGAGTGAAACGGCTGGTGTATGGCCCCAAGGGTGAGGTCATCGATTCGGGCCGCTCTGCGCGACTGTTTTCGAAGGCGCAGCGGGAGGCGATCATTGATCGGGACCGGGTGTGTGACTGCGGGTGTGGGCTGCCGGGTTGGTTGTGTGAGATTGATCATGTGATGGAGTGGCGTGACGGCGGCCGCACCGATATCGCCAATGGCCGCCCCCACTGCCACACATCGCACCTGTTCAAAACCGTCAACCGCAACCGCCACGGACCACCCAACACAACCGGGCCACCCGACCCGCCCACCTCACCAGACCCTCCAGACTCACCGGACCCGCCCCAGCGGGAGTGAACCGGCCACGGCCGGGAGAGGCCGACCCGGGCCCCGGTTCAGGGCCACGACGGGCGGCCGACAGGCACCAACGATGTTCACATTCCTGATGTGCTCCGAGCGCTCCGGCAGCAATTTCATCACCAAGCTGATGAACGCCCACAGCGCCTTCGTGGGGCCCTCCACCAAACATCTCTTCAACCCCGTCCTGCGGAACTACTTCCGCTACGGCGACCTGGAGGTTCGGGGCAACTGGGACGCGTTGTTGCGCCACGTGCTCGCGTTGTACCGGGCAGATTTCTCGGTGTGGCAGCTCGAGCTCGACATCGACACCTTGCGCGGGTTCGCCGCTCCGGGCGACGTGGCTGGTCTGCTCACGGCGATCTACGCCGCCGAGGCGGAGCTGGCCGGGAAGCAGCGCGTGTTCGTCAAGGAGAACCAGGTCTATGAGTTCATCGGCTTCTTGCGGCACCACTATCCCGATGCCCGCTACGTCTACCTCGTTCGCGACCCTCGCGACATGGCGTTGTCGTGGAAACGCAACGAGAACATCCCCGGTGGGGTAGCGGCCGCGGCCCGCCAGTGGAAGACCGACCAGCAGCAGACGCTCAAGCACGCCGCGCTGCTCGGTCAGAGCGATCAGGTGCACCGCCTGCGCTACGAGGACCTTCTCGAGAATCCAGCCGCCCGAATGGGCGAGGTCTGCCGGTTCCTCGGTGAGGACTACGAGCCGGCGATGCTCGGCTTTCACACCGACGAGCTCACCCGCCAGAACGCCGAGAAGAACTCGGCGTGGCGCAACCTGTCGCGGGGCGTGATGCCGACCAACTTCGGCAAGTGGCGTTCGGCGCTCAGCGAGGGCGAGGTGGCTGCAGCAGAAAGCCTCTGCCGCTACGAGATGCGCCACCTGGGATACGAGACGACTCTCGCCGACGCTGAACTCGATCGAATGACCGAGGCCGAGTTGATCCGCCTCGATGCCTGCGAGCGGGCGACGCTGCCATATCAGCCCACGGATGGCATCCGGCAGAACATCGCGGCCAAGGCAGCGTTCTATCGCCAACCCGCGGGGCTTTCGCTGACCGACTCATGTCCTTAGGCTGAGTCGGGTGGACACGGAGGGCGGGGAACCAGTCGAGTGGCGGCCCTTCACGGTGCCGAATCTCATCTCCCTGATCCGCCTCTTCTGCATCCCTCTCTTTCTCTGGTTGCTCTTCAGCCAGGACGATCGCTGGGGCGCGGCGCTCTTGCTCGGCGGGCTCGGCGCCAGCGACTGGGTCGATGGCTTCATCGCCCGGCGCTTCGATCAGGTCAGCGAGCTCGGCAAGATCCTCGACCCCACCGCCGATCGGCTGATGCTGCTCGTGGGCATTCTCGCCATCATGATCGACGGCTCGGTCCCCATCTGGATCGGCGTGCTGGCGCTGGTGCGCGAGGCCCTCGTATCGGTGGTGGCCCTCGTGCTCGGCGCCCTCGGGGCGAGGCGCATCGACGTCACCTGGTGGGGCAAGACCGGAACCTTCCTGTTGATGTTCGCCTTCCCCTTCTTCCTCGCGGGCCAGAGCGACATCGGCATCGCGTCGTGGTTCGAGGTCGGTGCCTGGGTGTGCGCTCTCACCGGGCTTCCGATTCACTACTACTCGGCGTTCGGCTACGTCCCGGCCGCCCGTGACGCGTTGCGGGCCGGTCGCTCGGCCCGAACCGCCAGATCTTCGGAGGCCCCCACATGAAGGCAGTGATCATGGCCGGTGGTGAGGGCAGCCGACTCCGGCCGCTCACATCCAACCAGCCCAAGCCCCTTCTCCCGATCGCCAACCGACCGATGATGGAACACGTCATCGACCTGCTGCGGCGCCACGGGATCACCGACATCGTCGTCACCTTGGCCTTCATGCCGGACGCGATCCGGCAGCACTTCGGCGACGGCAGCGACTACGGCGTGTCGATCGAATACGTCGTCGAACGCGAGCCGCTCGGCACCGCCGGATCGGTCCGCAACGCGGCTCACCTGCTCGAGGACACCTTCCTCGTGATCTCGGGCGACGTGCTGACCGACATCGACCTGACCCAGATCATCGACATGCACAACGAGCGGCAAGCGATGGTGACGATCGGCCTCACGCCCGTCTCCAACCCGCTCGAGTTCGGAATCGTGATCACCCGCCAGGACGGCTCCATCGAACGCTTCCTCGAGAAGCCGACCTGGGGTCAGGTCTTCAGCGACACCGTGAACACCGGAATCTTCGTCGTGGACCCAGCAGTGCTCGACGAGGTTCCCGAAGGCCAGCAGGTCGACTTCAGCGGCGAGGTTTTCCCCAAGCTGCTCGCCGACGGCGCTCCGCTCTACGGCGCCGTCGCCCACGGCTACTGGGAAGACGTCGGAACTCTCGAGAGCTACCTCCGCGCTCACCACGACGTGCTCGACCGAACCGTCGCCGTCGACGTGCCGGGCTTCGCCGTCCGCGACGGTGTCTGGCTCGGCGAAGGCGTCGACGTCCATCCCGACGCCGTCATCGAAGGTCCCGCTGTGATCGGCGACAACTGCCGCGTGGAGGCCGGCGTTCGTCTCGGCCCCTACTCGGTGCTCGGCAACGACGTCAGGGTGCGGAGCGGCGTCGACCTCGAACGCGTTGTGCTCCTCGACCATTGCTTCATCGGCCGAGGTGCCCAGCTGCGCGGAACCCTCGCCGGGCGAAGTTGCGACTTCCGCGACAACTCCCGGGTCGAGACGGGGGCGGTCCTGGGTGACGACTGCTTCGTGGGCGAAGGGGCGATGCTCAACGCCGGTGTCCGGGTCTTCGCAGGAAAAGAGGTCGAGGCCGGCGCCGTGGTCAACACCTCGATCGTGTGGGAGAGCCGGGTCCAGCGCAGCCTCTTCTCGCCATCGGGCGTGACCGGGCTCGCCAACGTCGATCTCACGCCGGAGCTCTCGGCGCGCCTCGCCATGGCGTTCGCCTCGACGATGAAGATCGGCGACACCGTCGCGGTCTCCCGCGACACGAGCCGGTCTGCCCGCATGCTCAAGCGAGCGGCCATGGCCGGCTTGAACGCTGCGGGGATCAACGTCCTCGACCTCGAAGCCCGCTCGGTCCCCGTCACCCGACAGGTCACCGCAAGCCCAGGCGCCCGGGCCGGCATGACGTTCCGGCTCGATCCCGACGATCCCGATCGGGCCATCATCCGCTTCTTCGATGGCGACGGCCTCGACCTCGACGCCAACACACAGCGCAAGGTCGAACGTGTTCTGCAGCGCCAGGACTTCCGTCGGGCCCTGGCCTCCGAGGTCGGTGACATCACCGTCCCGTCGCATGCACTCGAGCGGTACTCGCTCGCCCTCACCGGCATCGTCAACCTGGCGGAGATCCGCGAGCGCTCGTTCAAGGTGGTCGTCGACTATTCGCACGGCTCGATGGCGGGGGTGCTGCCCGACGTACTGGGAAAGCTCGGCGCCGACATCCTTGGGGTCAACCCCTACGCCTCGACTCCCGGTGTGATCGAGCACGACATCGACGCCCAGGCATCCCAAG
>Ga0209992_10000896_pt1 | contig 35756 bp, 52 predicted proteins | sample 2SBtaG_2_FD_182564 | JGI IMG/M metagenome (GOLD analysis project Ga0209992, IMG submission 182564) | Deep subsurface microbial communities from Kolumbo volcano to uncover new lineages of life (NeLLi) - 2SBTROV12_ACTIVE470 metaG (SPAdes)... | ecosystem: Environmental > Aquatic > Marine >...
AAGAATAAAACAAGTAGAAGTAAAAAAGATTCTACTATATCAGATAAAGCATATGCAAATATGAAAAAAGGTTTTAAGAATACATAATGGCAAACTTTAACGCATATGTGAATGGTATTATTACTAGACTACAAGACATATTAACAAATGACCGTAATCAAACACATGGTAATGCAGAAGAGAGTTTTCAGCTTATTGCTGATTATTGGGGTATGTACCTTGACACAAAGATAACAAAAGAAGATGTTTGTGTTATGATGTGCTTATTAAAGGTAGCACGTATAAGTGAAGGTGATAAAGATAATCCAGATCATCTGCTGGACATGGCTGGTTATTCAATATTAAGTCTAGCAATGAAAGAGAAGGAAAATATATAATGCCACTATCACATGCAGTAATTAAGTCAGCAATGGCTCGTAAGAAGAAAAGAACTAGAGATGACGGAGGGTTAACAGCTAAAAATAAAAATGCTAATGTTATTGTTGGTTCTCGTAATACTGGAGGATTAATTAGTTCAAATACTCCATCTGCTCGTAGTAATAGAATGGGTGGAGAAGTTTACACTCCTAGAGGTAAACCTGCATCTAGTTCTAATAAAACAAATTATGTTAATGTAAAAGGTAAAAACAAAAAATCAAGCGGAACATCTATACCACATAGAGGTGTAAACTATATTGCTCCTAAACTTCGTAAAGCAAAGAAAAATAAACTTACTAATGCTTTACCTAGCTATAGAAGATAATGAGTTTTACCAACCAATTAAATCCACAAGATTTAAATAGGTTAAGAAAAATAGTTGCTAATGTGCAATTAAAATTTTATCCTAAGGGGTATCTTACTCCTTATGAGATAGATAAATTCATAGATGCTTTAGGCCCTGAGGTTGCTGGTAATATGATTAAACAATTTGTAGATGCAGGTAAAGTTGATTGAACTTAATTATAAACCTGAAGGTTCTATACTAAGAGAATTTTTATCAGACAATACTTTCTTTAGAGGAGTAAGAGGGCCAGTTGGTTCTGGTAAGTCTGTTGCTTGTTGTATAGAAATATTAAGAAGAGCATTACAACAAGAGAAAGATGCACATGGAGTACGCAAAACAAGAGTAGCTGTTGTAAGAAATACTAATCCACAATTAAGAACAACAACAATTAAAACATGGTTAGATTGGTTTCCTGAAAAAGATTGGGGAAAAATGAATTGGTCGCCACCTTATACACATCATATAAAAAGAGGAGAGATAGATTTAGAAGTTATCTTTCTAGCATTAGATAGACCAGATGATGTAAAGAAATTATTGTCATTAGAATTAACTTATATATTTTTTAATGAGAGTCGTGAAATACCTAAACAAATTATAGATGCAGGTACTATGAGAGTAGGAAGATATCCTTCTATGAAAGATGGTGGCCCTACATGGTATGGGGTTATAGCTGATACTAATGCACCAGACGAAGATCATTGGTGGAGTGTTATGTCTGGTGATGCACCAGTACCAGAACATTTTACTAGAGAAGAAACTCTTATGTTAGTTAAACCTGATAACTGGAAATTCTTTACACAACCAGCAGGAATGATTGAAACAAGAAATAATGATGGAGAAGTAGAAAGATATGAAATAAATAAAGAAGCAGAGAATGTAAAAAATTTAACATCTGATTATTATCAAAACATTATAAGAGGTAAAACTAAATCTTGGATTGATGTTTATGTAATGAATAAGTTAGGTAGTATAGAAGATGGCAAACCTATTTATAAAGATTTTTCTAAAGAAGTGCATGTTGCAAAAGAAGGATTAATACCAGCAGAAGGAGTACCTTACTATGTAGGTATAGACTTTGGTTTAACTCCTGCTTGTGTATTTGCTCAGCAGATTAGAGGAAGATGGTTAATACTACATGAGATTGTAGCACAAGATATGGGTATGGTTAGATTTGCAGAAGTATTAAGACAAGAGATGCAAGGTAAATTTATTAATCTTCCTCTTGCTAGAATATATGGTGATCCTGCTGGGGATTTTAGAGCTCAAACAGATGAAAGCACACCATTTCAAATACTTAGAGGAGCTGGCATTTATGCTCAACCAGCACCAAGTAATGATGTATCATTACGTTTAGAAAGTGTCCGAGCTCCTCTAGGTAGAATGATTGAAGGGTTAAGTGGTATGCTTGTAGATTATCGTTGCAAGCATTTAATCAAAGGGTTTGAGGGTGGGTATCAATACAGACGTATGAATGTGTCTGGTGAAAGGTATGCTGATAAACCAGACAAGAATCATTACTCACATATACATGATGCTTTACAATATTTATTACTAGGAGCAGGAGAAGGTAAAGCTCTTACACAAGGAAAAGAACAAAAAGTAGTACAAGCTAAAAGAGATTTTGATGTATTTACAAGAGAACCTCGTAAAGTTGTGCGTAGACGAGCTAGTATTTTTCAACGTAGAAATGGTATATTCTAACTTAGAAAGGCATTATTATGTGGAAATCGCCAATAATTAAAGAAGTATCAGTTGGTTTAGAAATTAACTGTTATTCATGTGCAGAAATATAGGAGTTAAAATATGTGTTTAGGAGCAAGAAGTAGTCCCCCACCACCACCAGCACCACCACCAAATCCAGCTATCTCTAATAGAGAAGATGAACAAGCTAGTCAAAAATTATCTAATCAAGCAGCAGACGTTCAAAAAAGAAAACAAGTTGCTTATGGTATGAGTGGTAGTAAAAGAAAATTAATTTCATCAAGTGGTGCAGGATTCTTAGGAGCAGGGCAAAAGCCAACACTAGGAGATTAATATATGCCTATAATGATGCCTAACCCAATCTCTCTTACTGGAGAACCCATTGAGAGAATGATTGAGAAATATAAACGTGCCAATACTATTAAGGAACAATGGCGACCAGTCTTTGAAGAGTGTTATGAATATGCAATGCCATCAAGAGAAAGCTTTTATGCTACCTCTGCTGGTAGTAATCGTACTGATAAAATCTTTGATGAAACTGCTGTAACTGGAGTACAAGAGTTTGCTTCTCGTTTACAAGCAGGTATAGTTCCTAACTATGCAAGATGGGCAGACTTTGTTGCAGGAACAGATATACCAGAAGAAGAAAGAGCTGAAGTCAATGCACAACTAGATAATATAACTAGTTATATATTTGAAGTATTACAAAACTCTAATTTCTCACAAGAAATACATGAGTCATTTTTAGATCTTGCAGTAGGTACTGGTGGTTTATTAATAGAAGAAGGAGATGCAATTAATCCTATTAGGTTTACTGCTGTGCCATTACCACATTTAAGTTTAGATGTTGGCCCTAATGACCAAATAGATTGTGTATATCGTGATAGAAATATTAGAGCTTCTAATATTATGATAGCTTATGCTGATGCAGATTTACCACTAGATATTAAAAGAGAGTTGACAAAAGGCAATGATATGTTCTGTCATTTAACAGAAGGTGTCCACAGAGATTATAGTGATCCTAATGTAGAAGCTTATATCTATACTGTATTTTCTGTAAAACATAAACATATCTTATTACAAAAAAGATTTGAAGGACAAGGTAGTAATCCTTATGTAGTATTTAGATGGGGTAAAAGTTCTGGTGAAATATGGGGAAGAGGCCCATTACTAAACACAATGCCAGCAGTTAAGACTACTAATCTTGTAATTGAATTAATATTAGAAAACGCACAGATGGCAATATCTGGTATGTATCAATTAGAAGATGATGGTATTGTTAATGTAGATACAATACAACTCTTACCCGGAACGATTATTCCAAGAGCGGCAGGTAGTCGTGGATTAGAACCAGTAGCACCTTCAGGTAATTTTAATGTAGCTGATCTAGTATTAAAAGATATGCGTAATAATATTCGTAAAGCATTATACAATGAATCATTAGGAGATCCTAATAAAACTCCTATGTCTGCAACAGAAGTAGCTGAACGTATGGCAGATCTATCTAGGCAAATAGGTAGTGCTTTTGGTAGACTACAAGCTGAAATGGTACAACCAGTTTTACAAAGAGTAGTATATATATTAAAGAAACAAGGTCGTATTACTTTACCAACAATTAATGGTCAAGAAATTAAAATACAATCAACATCTCCATTAGCACAAGCACAAGCTAATCAAGATGTATCTGCATTTAATAGATTTTTAGAACTTGTCCAAGCTCGCTTTGGCCCACAATTAATTAACGGATTAGTTGACACAAACGAAGCAACGCAGTATCTTGCTAAGAAGTTTGGTATTCCTGAAAAGCTAGTAAGGACACCAGAAGAACAACAGCAGATAGTAGAGCAAATGCTAAAGATGCAACAAGCTCAAGGACAAATGCCTGATGGTGGACAACAAGGATAAAAAAGTAGCTAGTGTAGATGGATCAGTAAGATCTTCAGATGTAGAAAAAGAAATTAACTTACATTTTTTATCTACTTTTGCATCTCCTTCTGGTAAAAAAGTTCTTAGTTATCTTAGAAGTATTACTATAGAAAGTGTAGCAGGGCCTAATATAACCGACTCTGAATTAAGACATAGAGAAGGTATGAGATTTGTTGTTGGTTTAATAGAAACAAGAATCAAAGGTGGTGAACATGAACGAAGTAAATCCTAATGAAGAAAGTACCGAGCCAAGTGTTGACGTTGGAACAGAAGAGGAAATTGAAGTTACTGAAAGGCCAGAGTGGTTACCAGAAAAGTTCTGGTCAGAAAACGGAGAAGCCGACTATCAAGGCATGGCAAAATCCTATAACGAACTTGAAGCTTTTGTTGGTAAAAAATCTGAAGATATGGAAGCAGAAATTATTGCAAAGCTTGAAAAAGAAGTAGCTGAAGAATTACCAGAAAAACCTAGTGATTATGTTATACCTGAAATGCCAGAAGGTGTTAACGCAGACAATCCTTTAATGGATAGTTGGAAAGATTATTGTCATAATAATGGAATAGATCAAGAAGGATTTAATTCTGGTATAGAAATGTTTATGAAAAACGGAATGAATAATGGCCCTGATGTTGATGAAGAGTTTAATAAATTAGGTGAAAATGCTAAACAAAGAACGGAAGCTGTTGGATTATGGGTAAATAAAAATTTTACTCCAGAAGAAGGTAAAGCTTTAGAGAATATGATTGTTACAGCAGATGGTGTTAAAGCATTAGAACGAATGATGGAAGCACAAAAAGTTAATATTGGAAGAGGAAATGAATTATCTTCTACTAGAAAAACTAGAAAAGATTTAGAAGAGATGATGTTAGATCCTCGTTATTCGAATCCTAATAAAAGAGATGAAGCATACGTTAAACAAATAGATGAAGCCTTCTCCAAAATGTTTGGATAAGTTTGTATTCTGTATTACCATCTGTTCCTAAAGATGCCATACATATAGCAAAACATATGCGACATGCTGATGTTGTTGAATGTAAAGTGTTTAATAAAACTCCATTACAAGCAATTAATACAGCAATGCTTATGAAAAAGAATCAAACACTTACATTATATAAAGATAATGAACCATTATTAATAGGTGGTGTTGTACCTGAATCCTCTAAAGTAGCCACAATATGGGTATTATCTACAGAAAAAGCTTTTAATAATCCAGTAACTATAGGGAAAATGGCTGTAAAATGGGTAAATTATGTAGCAACTCCTTACGAAAAAGTACATAATTTAGTATGGATTGAGAATAAAAAAGCTATTAACCTATTGATTTTACTAGGTTTTTATATAAATCCTAAAGTTATTCATGTAAATAACACAAGTTTTTATTACTTTGTGCGTAGAAATACGCAGTAAAATTCGGTTACATCTGTAATGTAGACCAAGTTTAAATCAAGTAGAGCCCTTATGGATAACTTTACAGCGAGAGAACTTGATAATCTCGTTCATAATAATATTAACAATGGAGGACAAGTATGTCTTTATCAATAGACCAAGCTTTCATTAAACAGTTCGAGAGTGATGTTCATGTTGCGTATCAACGCATGGGATCAAAACTTCAAGGAACTATTCGTGTAAAGCCAAACGTACAAGGAAGCCAAGCTCGTTTCCAAAAGGTCGGTAAAGGTTCTGCTGTTCAAAAATCAAGACATGGTCAAGTACCAGTTATGAATTTAGATCACACTAATGTAGATGTAACATTATCTGATTATTATTCTGCTGATTATGTTGATAGTCTTGACGAACTAAAGACCAATATTGACGAAAGGTCAGTCGTAGCTCAATCATCTGCTGGTGCATTGGGTAGAAAAGCTGACGAAATTATAACAACTGCTCTTGATGGTACTTCTAATACTGTTACTGAAAGTGGTTCAGACGGATTGATTCAATCAAAAATCAATACTGTGTTTGCTCACTTTGGTGAAAATGATGTACCTGATGACGGAGATAGAGTATTCGTAGTATCTCCTGATGGGTGGATAGATCTTCTAGCAATTTCTGCTTTCTCAGATGCAGACTTTGTTGGGCCAGATGATCTTCCATATAAAGGCGGAATGGTTGCCAAAAGGTGGCTAGGATTCCTTTGGATAACTTTCTCTGGATTACCTTCAACTGGCGGAAAACGTCAATGCTTTGCCTACCATAGAACTGGTGCAGGTTTAGCTGTAGGTAGCGATGTTCGCACAGAGATTAATTATATCCCTGAAAGAGTATCTAACTTAATTACTGCATATATGAGCATGGGTGCTGTCTTAATTGATGACACTGCTGTATATGAAGTACAAATTGCGGAGTAAGTAACATGGCTTTAGATAGAACTAAATTATACAAAGTTGGTGGAGCTAATCCTGCAATGTGGATATACCAATCTACAGAAGCTGTTGGCGACATTGACAATTCTGGTTACTTTAATGATGTAACTAATGAATTAAAACAGTTTGATGTAATAGCTATTGTAAGTGCAACTGGTGGTGCACCTGCCATTGACCTTGCAACTGTAACATCTGCAACTGGCGCGGCAACTGTAACTGTAGCAGTACTAGCTTAACACTAATTATAGGGAGGAGGAGTAATCTTTCTCCCTATATTTCTAAGGAATTAAAATGGCAACAACCGACATTGATATATGTGCAAGAGCATTAATAATGATAGGTGCAGAGCCAATAACAAGTTTTGCAGACGGAACTACCGAAAGTAAAGTATCTTCTAATTTATATACTGATACAATTAAAAATTTAATATCTAGTTATCGTTGGAGATTTGCTAGTAAACAATCACAATTATCCAGATTAACAGATGCTCCAGATGCTATATGGGATAGTGCTTATCAATTACCTAGTGATATGTTAAGTTTACATACTATTATAGTTAATGATAAACCTATTAAATATAATAGATATGGTGATATGGCATATTGCAATGCAACATCTACTGATAAAGTTTATGCTGATTATACTTATTATGATGAAGGTGCTACTAATCCTGCTATATTTTTTCCAGCATATTTTATATATACAGCAGAATTAACTTTAGCTTCTTTGTTTGCTTTTGCTGTAGCACAAAATACAGAGTTAAGTGTAGCATTAGAACAAAAAGCAGGTAGACAATTAGCTTTTGCTAGAAATATGGATAGTCAACAAAATACTACCAAAAAATTTGTAACATCAAGATTTATTAACGCAAGGAATAGTAAGAGCTCTTCACAGCTTGAAGGCATAGTGGAGGAATAGTTGGCTTTAAAAAGTAGTGTAAATAAACTACGTCAGCATAAAACTAGTTTTGCTAGTGGCGAGTTAGATCCATTAATGAATATGAGAAGTGATGTTGCCGCTTATGCTAATGGTGCAAAACAATTAAAAAATTTAAATATTTTACCTCAAGGTGGAGTTTATAGAAGAGCAGGAACAAAAAGACTAGTAGGTCTTACTGGTAATGCTAGATTAATAGCTTTTGATTTTGATGATAATGAACAATATATAATAGCTTTTGGTCATCAAAGATTAGATGTTTATTATTTAGAAACTAATGCAATAGTAGCTAGTGTTACTAGTTGCCCTTGGACTACTAGTACAATATTCCAATTAAATGTTGCACAATCAGGCGATACTATGATTATCTGCCACCCAGATATGATTACACAAGTATTGTTAAGAACTGGATTAACTACGTTTACTGTAAGTAATTATGAATTTGATGGTGATGATGAAAATGTATTCCAACCTTATTACAAATTTGCTGATAGTGCTACAACATTATCTTGTAATAGTTCTACTGGTTCAGTAACAGTTACATCTAGTGCCGATCAATTTACTTCTAATCATATTAATACATATTTAAAAATTAATGATACCTCTTTAAAAATTACAGCAGTAGGAAGTGCTACTTCTGCAACAGCTACTATATTTGGTGTATTAGAAAAGTCATTAATAGAAAATGCTTTTACTTCTACAACTGGCAGTAAAACTCTTGTTGTTCAAGATCCTCTTCATGGATATGTTGATGGAGCTACTATAACTGTAAGTGGAGCTAATACTATAGCAACTATATTAGCCGCCGATATTAATACTTCACATACTATTACTGTTAATAATGCAGACACATATCAATTTACAGTAGGTGGCAGTAATAATGCTAATCAAACTACTGCTGGTGGTGGCCCAATGATTAAAGTAAGTGGTGCTAATTCTACTAATACAGAATGGAAAGAACAAAGTTTTTCTGCTGAAAGAGGATACCCTGCAAGTGTTACATTCCATGATGGGAGATTATGGTTTGGTGGTTCTAAATCACAACCTGATTGGTTATGGTCATCTAAAGTAGATGGATATTTTAACTTTGATGTTGGAGAAGGTGAAGATGATGAAAGCATACAAAGTTCTATTGGTATGGATAGAGTAGCAGATATACGTCATTTAATATCTAACAGACATTTACAAGTGTTTACTGCTAATGCAGAATTTTATTGCCCTCAAAGTGAAACTTCTGTTTTAACACCTGAAAATTTTAATATAAGAAGGCAAACAACATATGGTTCTAATTTTGTAAATGCTAAAGCTTTTGATGGTGGAACAATGTTTGTTCAAAAAAGTGGAAGAACAGTAAGAGAATTATTATTTACAGATACAGAGTTATCTTATTCAGCAAACAGTTTATCTTTGTTATCTTCTCATTTAATATTAACACCAATAGATTTAGCTGTGTTTAATGGATCTGCTAATAGACCAGAACAATATGCTTTGTTTGTAAATAATGATGGAACTATAGCAAACTTTCATTCTGTAAGAACAGAAAAAATAGCAGGGTGGACACATTGGTCGCAGACTGGAGCTAGTTTTAAAAGTGTAGAAGCTGTAGGTACAAGATGTTTCTTTACAGTATTAAGAGGAAGTGATTATTTTTTAGAAGAATTAGGAGATGAATCAAATACTTTAGATCATTCTAAAACATATACTATAGGAAGTGCTGGATTAACATTTACTGGATTAACAGACTATAATAATAAAACAGTTAAAGTTCGTACTGGTGATTATTATTTAGGTGAATTTACTGTAAGTGGTTCTGGTGTATTAACATTAAGTGCTGGTATGGAATGTGATACAATAACAGTAGGATATGATTATTCAGTTACAGCAGAAACTATGCCAGTAGAAGCAGTATTATCTAGTGGTAGTTTAAGAGGTCAACCTAAAAGAGTATCAAGAGTTATAATGGGATTAGATAGTTCTTTAGCATCTTCTTTAGAAGGTAGCCAAATTACATTACGTCAAGTAACAGATGACTTTTCTATTGCACCTAGTTCCTTTACTGGACTTAAAGAGTTCTATGTATTAGGTTATGGTAAAGATAGAACTATTACAATAACACAATCAGATCCTTTACCTATGAGGATTACTGGTTTAGTCATGGAGTACGGATTCTAATGTGCGAAGCAACAACATTAATGTTAATATCAGCAGGTGTTAGTGCCTATGGTCAATACCAACAATCCCAAGCACAAGCAAATGCTATGGAAGCTCAAGCGGCAGTCGATAGAAGAAATGCTGAAATAAGAAATCAACAGCTAGAAGAAGAAGCGGCACTTGAAAGAATAAGAGCACATGATGAAGAAATGGAAAGACGTAAAAGATTAAACGAAAGTTTATCTACTATGAGAGCTATGAATAGAGGAAGGGATAGTGCAAGTTATTTAGCTATGGCTAATGCAGATAAAGAAGCTTATAAGTTTGATGTAAGTCAAATACGTTTAGGAGCTGGTATAGGACAAAGTCGTATAGCATCTCAAATAGCTATTAATAAAACTTCAGTATCTAATGCAGGGTATGGTGCAAGTGCAGTAAGAAAAGCAGGAATGTTTAGTGCAGGATCTACTTTATTAGGTGCTGGTGCTACTTATCAAGAAGCAAAAATTCCTTCTTCAAATGAAAAGGCAATATTATAATGGCAGAGAGATATAGTAAATCAATACAAAGAAGGCAGTTAGGTAATTTTAGAACAGTTACACCAGCTAACGTAAAAGTTAATAATGCTGAAGCTCAAGCATGGGGACAAGTAGCTCAATCTAGTGGCAAATTATATTCACAGTTTGCTAAATATGCGTTAGAAGATGCTAAACATCAAGCAATTATAGATGCAGAAGGTATAGAGTTTGCAAAAGATGAAACTGGTTTAACAGTTATGCCTCCTCCTATGACAGAAGGTGGTAGTGTTTACAATAAAAATTATCAATCAGTAGTAAATAATATGTATAAAAGAGAAATTAAAACTGATATTGAAACTCGTTTATCTCAAATATTTACTGATACTTTTTATGAGCCTGAAAAAATGGAAAGCTTATTTGATAATAGTTTAAGCTCTATTATAGAAAATATTTCTCCAGAACATCAAACAACAATGATGAATGTTGGCACACAAATTAAAAATAGTTATTTAGAAAGATCAAGAAAAGCTAAAGTTCATCAAATATATAATATGAATGTAGATAATTTAAATTCTCAATGGGATCCGTTAGTAGATAAAAGGTTAGTAGCTACAAGCCAAAATGATATTTTATCTGCTAATGAAGCTTTATCTGAAAACTTAAATGAAAGAATTAAATTAGGTTTAATACACCCAGATCAAGCAGAAGAAGAAAGAAGATATATTCAGTATTTTGTTAATTATGATTCATTAAAAACTATATTAAATTTAAGAGATGATGAAGGTGGTTTAATAAATGATGTAGAAGATTTTGAAAAAATAGGTCAAATGTTTAGAGGACATGATGAAACAGCAGTAGAGCTTGTAGATCAAGATGGTAACATTCAAATTTATACAAAAGAAACTATTGATAAACTAGTTCCTAATTTAGATTTAAGAAATAAAATAGGAATACAATTAGACAATAGAGCTAATTATCTTGCTGGTCAAAACACTCAAACAGAGTTTTCAAAAAATTATGCTAGATGGTTAACTATTCAATCTAATCCAAAAATTTCTGGTATAATTTCTGAATTTACAGATGCAGAAAATGTTAAATTTATGGATTATTTAATTAATGAAAATTATGATATAAGTAATTTTGTTAATAATTTAGGAAGTAATCAAGATGTTAATGCAACAAAAATTGTAGAATTACTTGGTGTTGTAAAAGAATTTGATATTTTTCCTAGTAGTTTGCAAAGAATGTTTGAAGGCATTAATACTGCTAGTGCAGAAGATATAGGTAAATTTCATTTAGGTGCTTATCATGCTATACAACGTGATAAGAATTTAAAAGAATTGTGGGCTACATCTAATATAGATCCTAGAATTAAAGGTATATATGCAACATTATCTAGTGTTATAGGTCTAAATGAAAGTCCAGAAAGAAATGCTGAAATAATTAATGATATACTTCCTAAAGTTAAAATGGCTTATAACAAAGAACAAGTAGAAAATTTAAATAATTTAATTTTAGCAGATGATGATGGTAAATTTGATGGTACTAAACGAATAGCTAAAACAAATGTATTTGATTATATGACTACTGTATTAGCTATACATAATGATAAGCTAGATGTTAATGCAATGGTTATAACACCAGAACATAAAATACAAATCTTAGATGAAGTCCAACAATATTTAACTAGTAGAACAGCATTATCAGATTCTAAACCTACTATAGATGAATTAGATCAAATTATTATAGATGTTGCTAAAAGTGTAACAAAAAATATAGAAACAGATGGAGGTTATATAGGGCCTAAACATAAAAAAGAAGATAACTTAGGTTTTTATAATCACGAAATACATGAAAATCTTACTCTTTTTAATAACACAGACCAAAATAAAACCATAAAAAATTTAGCAGATAATATTGATGCAGTTGGTGGAGATATAAAAAATGTTTATGTAGATTATGCAGTAGCTAGAGCATTAAATGGCATTTTAGATAATCCTTTAGATCAAGAACAAACATACAGATTAAGTAATTTTAATGCAGAAAATACTAGAAGTAGTAAAGAATTATATAAGAGGAGTATAAGTAACGAAATGGATTATCTTGGTACTATGATAGAAACAGATAAAGGGTATGATTCAAAAATGTATGAAGGTAATACTGTTCTTTATAAAGATGCAGATGGTGTTCAACAAGAAGCAATAATGGTTTTAGGAGTAACTTATACTTTAGGAAAAAATGATAATGGCACATACAATATAGTTTTAATAGATGATGAAGGAGGGCCAACTACAAATATATTAGGTATAGCTGAAGATGCTAATGGAACACCAATAGAATTAGATTTACAATCTTTAAAAAGTGGAAAGCAATCAGAAATAAATGAATATCAAAAATGGCGAGCATTTGCAAAAGAAGTAAATGACATAACAGATAAACAAAAAGCAGTAACAACTGATTTATCTAGTGGAGTGCAAAATGAAGATATAGATACAGAATCTATAATGAAAGATTCTAATAACAAAATTATTAAATTGTTAAACGATATGGATAAAATTAAAAAAGACCAAGAAGGTCAAGAAGTAGATCCTGATGGTACTTTATTTAGAAATATATCTTTTGTAACAGAAGTACCTATGCACGATAATAATACTACAGCATCTATTGTTAGTAGATTTGAAGGAAAAGGAGCGGCAACAGTACATGATTCAGCAGAGTTAGTAGCTAGTGCATTACCAGCAGGTAATTATGCTAATGTTAAAAGACATTTAATAGAAACAGCATGGGTAGAAAGTAATTTTGGTACTATAAAACAAGGATCTAACTATACAGCTTTTTCAAGAAGTTCTGATTATGGTATTTGGCAAAATCAAGAATCAATGGGTAATTTAAAACAAGAGTTATTTAAAAGAGGTTACCCTAATAGTAATGTAAAAGATGGAAAATTAGTAACTAATGCAAAAGTTTTAGAGCAATTAATTAACGATACAATTCCTAATCTAAATTTTAAATTTATTAATATGACCAGAGAAGATTTAGCTATACCTTTAATTAGTGCTTCAGTAGCTAGATTACACTATGCTTTGTTTGATGGTAGACCTTCTTCTTCTTTTGTTAAAGGAGATAAAGGAAGAGCTCAATCTTATGCTACTAATTACAATACTAAGAAAGGAGCAAGTAAAGGAAGTCCAGATAATTATATAAAAAGATTACAAGACGATGAATTTAATGATGCCTTATCTGATCTTATAAAAGAACGAATGAATATTATGTATCTTCCTAAAAAACAAGGGCAAGTTATTTAATGGCTGGAATAAACAATAGTCCATTATGGAGTTTTTCTCCTAAAAAATTTGAAGAAGCTCCTTCATGGTGGGGAGATGTATCTAGTAATTTATCTTTAGTATATAAACCTTTAGCAAACAAATTAGAAAATTGGTCATTTAGACCTGATTCTAATTTTAGAGTTACTAGTGATATGTTATCTGCTTATCCTACTAATGTGTATAGTGATTTAATGAGAGCAAGAAGCCAAGCTGAATTTGATAACATAGGATATATGCACACAGAAATGACAAAGATTAGAGAAAGTTTGTCTATTAATAATTCTATAACATCTATGTTAATGGCAGGAATTTTAGATCCTATTAATTTAGTACCAATTCCCGGAGCATTTGGTATGGGATTTGTTAAAGGAGCAACAAGAGCTATACCTTCAATAGCAGGTTTATCAGCAGTGCAAGAAGTATGGAGAGCAGAAAGAGATCCAACACATACTTTTGAAGAGTCTGTATATGCTATATCTGGTAGTGCTTTTTTTGGTGGTTTATTAAGTGGAACAATAGGGCATTTAACTAGAGGAATGAATGTAGGTAAAATAGGTGATACATATAATCAAGCACAATTATATGATGAAGGAAATCCTACTAGTAAAATAAAAACTAAAAGAACAAAAGTTCGTGGTTTAGAAACACCTATAGAAGAACCAGATATTAAATCTCCTATTAAAATATCAGAACTATTAAATCAAGAAAGACCTAAAAATGTTAGAAACTTAAAAGAAAACGCATTAGGTAAATTAGATGATAGCCAAAACACATCACCAGTTTTTGCTAGGTTTGATAAAATGGAAAACATATCTGTTGTTGGTACAGTTAGTAATAGATTTAAAGCTCCTTTAAGTGGCATAACTGTAAATAAATTTCTTGGTGATTATACTAGAGTAAGTAGAGCTACTAAAGCTGGTGAAATAAATATGAAAGAAGGAAGTGTTATAACAAATGATTCAAAATGGTTGTTTAATAATCAAGTTATAATTCGTACTATTAATGATGAATATGCAAGATATGCTGGTGATTTAACTGGAGAACCTTCTAAGATAGTTAATGTTCCTATTAGTAAAATAGGTATAAAAATAAAAAACAAACTTAGTAAGTCTGATAAAATAAGTGAAGATGATTTTGCAAGAGAAGTTACAAAAGCTATAGTAGATGCTTCAGATAATACTAGAGTAATTAATGGTCAATCTGTTCCACAAGGAGCAATAGTACATGAAATACCACAAGTAGAAAATACAGCTAAATTAGTAAATAGCAAAATGGAAGAAGCTAGTAAAGCAGGAGAAGAAGCTGGTATATGGAGAACAGAAGATGGTATTGAAACAGAATTTAAAAATGATTTAAATGAATATAATCGTTATTACTTTCCGTATATAGAGCTAAAAAAGAAAACAAACAAAACACCTCACGATATTTTTATGATGAATTTAGAAGAGAAAAATTTATTAACTTTATTAAATGATATGGAAGATAAAGAACTTTTTATTCTTTTAAGGCAACAAAAGAAAGAAGGTGCTAGTGCTAAAATGGAAGAAATTTTAGATACTATTATAGAACAAAAAGAAAAGAATTTTAAAAAATACAATAGTATAAAATTAGGTGTTCAAAATAAAATTGATTCAATAGAAAAACATATAGAAGAAAGTTTGCAAAATAATAAAGAAGTGTTAGCTCAATTAGATGCTGACTATCATACTATTGGATTAACTCAAAACCAATTAGAATATAGAAATGTTTTAATAAAAAGATTATTTGAAGCTTATGGATTACAAGATGTTACTAAAGCTACAACTAAAGGTAAAGGTACTGCAAAACAAGAACAATTATTAAAAGATTTAAAAGATCAATTAAATGCACCAGCAAGTGTAGCTAAAGAAAAATATATGAAAGATCTATTAAATAAATTAAAAACTCCAGCTACAGAAGCACAAAGTTTATATTTAAAAAATTTACAAAAAACAATTACAGATACACATTTTACAAAAGGTAGTTTAATGCCACCTAATGAAGCTCATTATTTAATGAGGTCTTGGTCAGAAGGTTCTATAAGAGATAACTATGATGCTTTTGTATCTGCTATATTAGTACCTCATTTTACTAAAAACCCTAGAGGTAAGCTTAGACAAAAACTTAATGAACAATTAAAACCTAATGCTACAAGAGAACAAATAGAACAATTAGATATAGAAAAAGAAAATGCTGTTATTGCTCAAGCTAAAAAACAAGCAAATAAAATTATTAATGATGTAGCAGATGGTAATTACGACAATATAGCTGGTAAAGGTCAAGCTAGATTTTTCTTAAAAAGAGAACTAGACATGCCTAACTATCAATTATTAAAAGAACATAATGGTATAGCTGATTTTATAGAAACAGATATAAGATCAATTTCAAATACTTATCATATGAAATTTGGGCCTAGTATAGAAATGGCAAAATTATTTCAAGGAGATAGATTAGGAGAAAGAGCTATAAGAGAAGCAGTACATGATGTTGCTTTAAGATATGCTGACGAAATCAATACTAAAGGTAGTAAAGCATTTCAAAAAAAATTAACAAAACAAGAGAATGAATTAAATTTAGCTAGAGATATTGCTTTACAAAGATTAGGTAACGCAGATTCAGGAAGTCTTAGTAATCAATTAATTAGAGCTGGTATGCAAATAGGTCAAATAACTATGCTAGGAAAAGCAATGATAGCTAGTTTTGCTGATTCTGGTAAGATTATTCTTTCAAGAGGATTAAAAGATGTTTTTGGAAAATATTTAAAAACATGGGGAACTGATTTAAACGAAAGAACTATGTATGGAATGGCGGCAAGAGATATAGAAGTAACTGGAGAGTCATTAGGTGGTCTTAGTAATGCAAACAAAAATCGTGTAGTTATGTCAGAATCTGTTGGATCTCAACAAACAAGAAAATTAGGTAGATTTGGAGATAAAGCATTAGGAATGATAGATGATGCTTCAAACAGTTTTTATAATGCTAATGGACTAAACCCTTGGACTGATAAATTAAAACAATGGGTAGGTGTTATATCTGCTGATAGAATTTTATATAGTGGTGCTTGGTTATCTAAAAATTCGTTTCATGTAAAATTACCCAAAACAAATTATTCTATAGTCTATGGTAAAAGTACAGATGGAAGAGTAGCTTTTACAAATTATAATGATCGAATAATATTTATAGATGAAGATGCTGTTAAAAGTAAATTTAAACAAAAGGCATGGTTAAATCCTAAAGTAAAAGGTGTTAAACCTTTAGAAGATGGTTTGTTTGATACACCTGATGAATGGGCAGATTTTGTTTTATTACATGAAATTATGCACTCAAAAAATCCTAGAGTAAATGAACCAAATTTTGATATAGCTAAAAATGAAAATTTAATGAATGATTTAGCTTTAAAAGAATTTAAAAAACAAAAGAAAAAATTTAAATCAACTCAACAAGCTAACAAATCATTACAACATGACTTGTCTATATTAAGACAATATGGTTTATCACAAAGAGATTTAATAAATATACATAAAGCTTGGGCAAAAGCTGGTGGAGAAAAAACACATAAAGGAAAAGAAATTTATTATTCTAATGTGCAAGAATGGACAGACGTAGATCCAGAATTAACAGCAAGATATATAAGAGCTATTAGAGCAGACCAAATTAATACTATTGTTACTCCAACTGGTGCTGACAAACCATTATTATCTTATGGAGTAATAGGAAGAGGAGATCAACAAAGACAACATCAAATATTTAAAATGCCTATACAATTTATGGCATGGGCATTTGCGGCAAACAATAAAATTATAATGTCATCTTTACAAGGCAGACATAAAGGACAAATGTCAGGTATGTTAGCTATGTTAGGATTAGGATTTATGTCTGATTATATGAGAAATCCTTCTTATTGGAATCAAAAACCTTTAGAAGAAAAAATAATAAAAGGTGTAGAATATTCAGGATTAACTTCTTATTGGCTAGATATTAACAATTCTTTAGAAATTATGAGTGATAATAAATTTGGTATTAGACCTAGTGTTGGTGGTGGTAATTTATTTGCAGATGATTTAGGAGATAGAATAGGAGAACCATTTGGGCCTTTAGGTAATATAACTGCTGATGTAGTTAAAATGTTATCAGATCCTAATTTATCTTCTAATAGACGAGCTTCTATAATGAGAAGATTAATACCTTATAATAACTTGTTTTATGCTGATTGGCTATTTAAAGGTGCACAACGAAACATAATGAATTTTAACTAGTTGTGTGCGTAGCATTATAAATAAAAAGGGGGTTTAAATACAGATTATGGCTATACTTGTAAATGATACAACACCTAGAAATCAATACACTGCTACAAGTGGGCAGACTGTTTTTGCTTATTCGTTTGAAATATTTGATGTAACAGATGTTAAAGTATATAACGGAAGTACATTATTAACCTATGCTAGTAGCCCTTCAGGTGGCACACAGTACTCTGTAAGTAATGCTGGGGTAACTGGTGGGGGTAATATAACACTTGGCTCTGGTGGAGCTTCTAGTGGTGATACAATAACTATAGTAAGAGATATAGCTGTTAAAAGAACTACTGACTTTCCTAGTTCTGGGCCATTTAATATTGCTAGTTTAAATACAGATTTAGATAAACAAGTAGCTATGATGGGTGAAAGAGAAGATGAGATTGCTAGATCAATTCGTCAAACAGATGAAGATGCTAGTGCTACTTTAACATTACCTTTAAAAGATGCGAGAAAAGGCAAAGTATTATCTTTTAATGCTACTAGTGGAAATGTAGAAACTACAGTAGCTAGTACAGATGTAACAACAATAGCAGGAATAGCAAGTGATGTAACTGCTGTAACAGCTATAGCAAGTAATGTAACTACTGTTGCTGGAATTGCTTCTAATGTAACTACTGTGGCTAATGATGGTACTGACATAGGTGTTGTTGCTGGAAAAGCTACAGAAATTGGTCGATTAGGTACTTCTGATGCTGTTGCAGATTTAGCAATATTAGGTACTTCAGCAATCGTAACTGACATGGACTTATTAGCAACTTCTGCTAACGTAACAGCTATGGGACATTTAGGTACTTCTGCTAATGTAACTGCTATGGGATTACTAGGCACAAGTGCTGTTGTAACGGATATGGGTTTATTAGGTAATGCTGATGTTATTGCTGATATGGCTCTGCTTGGTAATGCTGATGTTATTGCTGATATGGCAATCTTAGCAACAACAGATATTGTAAGCGACCTTAATACTCTTGCTACAAGTGATATAGTTACTGACTTAAATACACTAGCTACTTCAGACATAGTAAGTGATATTAATACTTTAGCTACTTCTGATATAGTTTCTGATTTAAACACTTTAGCAACAAGTGATATAGTTACTGACCTAAATATTCTCGGTACTTCTGCTAATGTTACCAATATGGCAACACTTGGAGCAAGTGGTGTTGTAGGAAATATAGCTACTGTTGCTGGTAATAATAGTAATATAAGTACAGTTGCAGGAGCTAACAGTAACATAACTGCTGTAGCTGGTAATGCAACAAACATTAATGCTGTTGCTGGAAATGCAACAAATATTAACACAGTAGCAGGTGCTAATACTAATATAGGAACAGTAGCTACTAATATAGCTGGAGTAAATAGTTTTGCAGAAAGATATAGAGTAGATAGTTCTGACCCATCATCATCTTTAGATGAAGGAGATTTAGCATTTAATACTACTGCTAATGCTTTAAAGTATTATGATGGCTCTGCTTGGCAATCTATAGTAGCAGGTTCATTAACAGATGTAGTACAAGACGGAAGCCCTCAATTAGGGGGAAATTTAGATGTTAATGGTAATAGTATAGTATCTGTATCTAATGGTAATATAGCAATAACACCTAATGGTTCTGGTAAAGTAGTATTAGATGGATTAAGTATGCCAACAGCAGATGGTAATTCTGGAGAGGCTTTAGTAACTAATGGTTCTGGAGTTATATCTTTTAGTGAAGTAGCTGGTGGAGGAAATTACTTAGGTAATGACGGAGAAGTAGGTAGTGATGCCAATGATATTATAAGAGTACATAGTGCTACGTTAAGTTATTCTGGTACTTTAACTTTAGCTAGTACAGAAAATGGTTTAGTAGCAGGGCCATTAGCTGTAGCTGGTTCAACAGTTCTAGATGTGCAAGGCACACTAGTCGTACTTTAGGAGTAAAACATGGGTACATTAAAAGTAGATGATGTCATAGCAAGAACTGGTAATGCTATGAATTTAGGAGTAAGTGGAGATACTGTTACTGTTCCAAGTGGTGCTACAATATCTGTTCCTTCTGGAGCAACAATAAATGTAGCTGGAACTGCAACTGGATTAGTAAGTTCTGGTGATACTATAGCAGTAGCTAAAGGTGGTACTGGTTCAACGTCAGCAAGTGCGGCAAGGACAGCTCTCGGTGTTGCAATAGGCAGTGATATTCAAGCTTTTGATTCTGATACAGCTAAAACAGATGTTCAACAAACATTTACAAAATCGCAAATAGCATCAACATATACTGGTACTGGATTAACTTTAGACTTTGATACATATCAAAACTTTATAATTACATTATCTGCTGGTGCAAATTCGTTAGCTAATCCATCAACAGAAGCATCACAAGTAGGACAAACTGGTTGGATAATATTTATTCAGCCTTCTTCTGGAAGTGCGGCAACTCTTACTTTAGGTACTGATTATGAAAGTCCTGCTGGTGGTGGTATAGCTTTAACAGCTACTAATTCAAAATATGATGTTGTAGGGTATGTTGTAAAAGCAGATAACTCTATACTTCTTTTAGCTCCTCAAGCAGATTTTAGTTAGGAAAAAATATGATAAGTAACGGAGGTATATTAGGCGCATCATCTGCAGGAGGATTTTTAGATGCTGGAATATACAGTGCTAGTAGTAATGGTAGAGGACATTTTGCTGTTAGTTATTATTTAAATAAAAGATGTACTATATCTTTTTGGTATAGAAATGATTACGCCAATACTATTGGTACTATGATGTGGGGTAATTTTCATGGTAGTCAAGACCATACTGGAATGTGGGTAGGTGGAGATGGATATGTTTATCATTGGGTAAAATATAATAATGGTATGTATCACAATGTAAAATCATCTAGTCAATTAAGTACAGCACAAAGAGCAACTAATACTTGGCATCATTTTTGTATGATAAGTCCAGGCAATGCTAATATTAAAGTTTATATAGATGGTACAAAAATGTTAGACCATGCTGAAAATGATTACACAGATATTTTTTCTGGTTATTGGGGTTATCATTCTGGTTGGGACAGTAATATAAGTAGTTTAACTGGTAGTCCTTCATGGTCACAAAAAGGGCCTACTTATGTTGCTCAATTTGCAGTAGTAACTGGGGAAAGTCCGGGAACAATAAGTGAATTTATTAATTCAGATGGAACACCTATAGACTTTATGGATATAGATGGTAGTGGAACAGTATTAGATACACAAAGAGCAAACCCAGAAAATGCTAGTGAAGCTAATGGTATTTGGTTGTTTGGTGCTAATGGTACAACTGCAAGTAAAACACATAATAGTGCTACAGATAGTTCTCACAATAGTGGTTCACTTTCTAATTGGAATGGTGGGGATTCTAATTTTGCATTATCAACAGATACAAGTGTATTCCCAATAACAGGCATAACAACTTAGGAGTAAAATTATGGCATGGCAATTAGACGGTTCAGACGTAGATACAAGCAAAGGATTTAAGTATTCCGATGGAAGAACAGCTCCTCGAAATTGGTTTAACGTTTGGAATGACGACACTAAAAAAGCAGAAGGGCTAACGTGGAAAGAAGATACTCCACCTAGTAAAACTGCTGAACAAAAGCTACAAGAATTAAGGTGGCAAAGAAATATTTTATTAGCAGAAACAGATTTTTATGCTTTATCAGATGTAACTATGTCTGATGAAATGAAAACTTATAGACAAGAGCTAAGAGATATAACTAAAACACATCAAGACATGGAAGCAGATGGGTTTGCATTTCCTACTAAACCATAGGAGTAAATAATGAGTGAAGTAAAAGTAGATAAAATATCTCCTGCTGATGGTTCAGCAAACACTACACAAATAGGAGATAGTGGTGATACAATATCATTGCCTAGTGGAGTTACACTTACAGTAGCTAGTGGATTAGGAGTAGCAAGTGGTGGTACTGGATTAACTGGTTTTACTGCTGGTGATTTATTATATGCTAGTGGTGCTACTACATTAGTTAAGTTAGCTAAAGGTACTGCTGGTCAAACTTTACAAATGAATGGTGGTGCATCTGCTCCAACATGGACTACTGTTGCTCCTCCAGCAACAACAGATTTAAATCCTCTTACTAAAGCAGTAGCTATACTAGCTTTAAGAGATAGTGTTACTGAAAATTTAAATGCTTACAATCTTAATAATAGTTTTATAGATACCTTCCAAGATTCTTCTGGTATTGGTACAGCTACTAATACTGCTAGACAAGTTGGTGAATTTGTTAAATGTACTCCTACTTATGGTTCAGCTACATATTATAGACCACATACTGCTGGTCAAGATAATGGTGCAACTTTAACATTTACAAATACAACTGGTTCTGGAGCATATGATTCTGGAGGTACTAGTTATGCTTATGCTGATTGGACAACATCTGCTACTGGTTCTGGTTGGTGGGCGCTTGATGCTGATACTACATATCAAAATGGTGGTAGGCATACAATCATACAAGAGATTATAACTAACAATACATCTAGTGGTCCAAATTGGCGTTATGGTTTTAATAAAAATGATAATGTTAATACTAATTATCCCATGAACGCAAAATGGGCTGGTGCATCAGCATCATTTAACTCTGGTTTTAGAGGTGTAGGTAAACAATGTAAAATTATTTATGACCCAGCATCAGATGAAAATACTATTACATCTTTTAAAAGAGATAGTAATAGTGATTCTTGGGGTTCAGACCAAGGCATGACTAAAAATGCGTCTTGGGATTCTACAACATTAACTTCTACTGGCTTATACCATGCTGGACAAGGTTGGATAGATGGTGGAACAAATTGGACAATAAGAATTTGGGCTTACTATGAAGCGGCAACTCCAAGTGCAACAGGTAGTTTAATATCAACTGCAAGTACAGCTAGTGGTACAGTATCTTCTGCATCTTTAGTATTAACATATGCTGATAATGCTGGAACAGCTACACTTAATACAGATTTAAAAGGTTATGTAAGTGCTGACAATGGTTCTAATTGGACACAAGTAACTTTATCTGCTGGTCCTACTTTTTCAACTGGAATTAAAGTAGCAGTATCAGACAAAGTAACTATATCTAATACTGGTACTCAAATGAAATACAAAGTAGAATGGGCTAATCAATCTGGTACTAAAGAAACAAGACTAGACGGTGCATCTTTAAATTATTAGGAGGTAACTATGGAAAGATTGTTTTGTAAATGTGGAAGTAAAACTGCACATTTAGGAAAATTAATAACTAAAATTTTATTTGTTATTTGTGTTTTTTATACTTTATATAGTTTAGTTTTCTAATGGAATACTTAGCTATCATAATGTATTGTCTTTCTCTTACTTGCACATCTCCTGATAACATTGAATACAAAGTTTCTGAACCAATCCCTATAGAAAAATGTTATGAAACATTAGTAAGCATATATGAATCTACTAAAGCAGGTAGACCAGATGATGCTAAATGGCATATGTTATGTGTGCAAAAAGAGGTATGGGAAAATAGATATGGCTATACACCACCTACTGTTGAAGGAACTATCTGATGAAAATAAGAGAAGATACTGGAGTTGATCTTAGTATTAGAAATATTTTAAGTATTGTTATAGCTGTTGCTGTAGCAGTATGGGCATATTTTGGTATTGTAGAACGTCTTAACAATATAGAAACAAATTATAAACTTGTTAATTCTGATATAGAAAAAAATACTAACTTTAGAATTCTTTGGCCGAGAGGTGAACTAGGTTCTTTACCTGATGATGCTAAACAATTTATGTTAATAGAACATTTAACAAGTGTTACTACTAAACATGAAAAATTATTAGAAGATGGTATGCACAATAAAGTAAACTTACAATTCTTACATGGACAAGTAGAAAAGATACAAGAAGATGTAGAACAACTAAAAGAAAAAGTTAGAAAAAATGGGAATGGATTACACTAATGAAAGATAAGATGACTCCTACCCAAATTGCTATTGAAGCATTAAAAAAAATAGAACGACATGAGAAAGATTGTAGTCAGAGATGGTCAGAAGCTACAGTAGAATTAAAACATATTAAAGAAAAATTAGATAATCATTCTATTAGGTGGGAAAGAGTAGCATGGTTTCTAATATCTGGTGTAGGGTTAAGTGTTCTATTATTACTTGTCAAACCATATATATGAAGTTATATTTAACGTAGTAATTTTTTTTAACTAACTAAGGATAATCTTATGGAAGATCAAACACCTAGTTTAATCATGGGAATTATAAACAACTATCCTGCATGGGTAAGTGCGTTGCTTTCTGTGGTTGGTGGAGCGACTGCTGTTACAGCTTTAACTCCTACAAAAGCAGACAATAAAATTGTAAACATGCTGCTTAAAGTTTTAAATATATTAGCTGGTAATGTTCTAAAGAATAAAAACGCAGACGATTAATGGGTTTCTTATCTGCTTTTTCTACTATATTAAAAGTATTTAGCAAGATAGCTGGGTATTTAATTGTGAAGAAAAGTGTAGAAAGAGATATAATGAAAGACCAGTTAGATGACATACACCTTGCTAAGATGGTTAAAGAAAATCTTGATAGTAATAGCAACAAGTCTACTCGTAGTAAGTTGCGGAAGTATATCAGGAAATAATTATTGTAACATAGCATCACCTATTCTATTAGATGAAGGTGATGTTGATGTTATAAGCGATAATCTTTCTAAAGATTTATTAATACACAATACTGTGTATGAAAAGTTATGTGATGCCTAGAGAAAAACCTAAACAACAGTTACTAGAAGATGTAACTGCATTATTAGAACAAAACATTTCAGTAAAAGAAATAGCAGAAAAATTAAATATACCTAAATATAGTATATATAATTGGAGAAGTCTGGGTTATGTACCTATACCTTATGTAAAAAAAAATAAATCTTATGAACCACCAGAAATTCTTTCTTCTGAATTAGATGTAGAATCTTTATTAGATAGAGCAGAAAAAAGATTTGATAGATTACATAAAAAGAAAGAAAGTATTACTTGGTTTCCTTATAAGATGAAACAAGCAGGGCCATTTGGTTTATGTTTCTTTGGCGATCCACATATAGGAGATGAAGGCTGTAATGTTAAATTACTTAGAGAGCATATTAATATTGTTAATAATACTGATGGCTTATATGGTATCGGTATGGGCGACTATACTAATAATTGGGCAGGTAGGTTAGCACAAAACATGGCCCCATTAGAAGAAACTACTAGACCACAGACATGGAAGTTAGTTGATTGGTTTTTTAAATCTGTTGATTGGTTCTTACTTATTAAAGGTAACCATGATGTATGGTCTGGTAATGATGATGTACTAGAGTTTATGTATAAAGGTGCAGTACCTATGCAAGATTGGCAAGCAAGATTTAGAATTGTATGCCCTAATAAAAAAGAGTTTAAAGTATGGGTAGCTCATGATTTTCATGGTCATTCTATATATAATCCTTTGCATGGGCCTATGAAGAAAGGTAAGTTTACTGGTCAAGCAGATGTATATGTTGCAGGTCATAAACATAATTGGGGTTTGTATCATGTAGAAGATGCAGACAATAAGAAAACATATTGGGCAAGTAGAGCAAGAGGATATAAATATTTTGATAACTATGCTAATGTATTAGGCTTAGAAGAACAAGAGCATGGTGCTAGTGTTGTAGCTATTTTTGATCCAGATGTAGAAGGCCCTGCATCTATTCAAATGTTTGCTGATGTAAAAGAATCAGCTGAATATCTTACATGGAAAAGAAGTAAGCTATAGTAGGAGAAGGAATAAAACTACTCCTACTATAATCTTGATAGCTCTTTGATGAAAGGAGAATCTCATTAGCTATCTATCCAAAGATTATTTAAAAGAATAAAGGAAAGAAAAACAGAAACCTTATTTCTCTTCAGCCATCTTTGGTAGGCAATTCTTTAAATACAATACGTTAGAGTCTGCTCCTTCTTTATAGTAAAAATCTTTTATCTCTGGTTTTTTACCATACATTTTTGATATAGACTCTAACTCTTCAAACATAATTTGTGGAGCAAAATACATTTCTAATTTTTCTAATGTCTTAAACTGTATAGTAGTATCTCCTTTCTCTATATTAATAAGAGTATTCTTACTTATACCAGTTAAGTTACTAAGCTTAACCAAAGACATATTAGTTCTTGCTCTATGTTTTTTTAATATTTTAGTCCATGTCTTAGAAGGGAATATCAATATCATCTCCTTTGTTTTGTGGTATTGGATCATCAGCCATTGCAGGTGCAGATCCTTTTCTTTCACATAACTCTACTGCACTATCAAACTTACCTACAATTATAGCAGTATACCATTTATCGTCTTTGCCTTTATTGTATTGTACCTCACCACTTACGAATACTATACTTCCTTTCTTTATGTATTGCATTATAAAGCTAGTCTTATGGTCATCAAATACAGTTATGTTATGATGTTGTGGTTTAGAATTATCTCCCCAACCACTGTTAGTAGTTACTCCTAACTTGCACCAACCTTTACCTTCTCCAAATTCTTCTGGATCTCTAGTTGCATGTCCTAATATATTAATTTTATTATATGTCCTCATTATCAAACTCCTCTTTCTTTTGATTAAATGTTGCAGTTAATATGCTTTGTTGTGCTGATGTTAATTTGTTTATCTTGTGTTGATTATTGTCCCAAAGTAATTGTAATTCATCTAGTTCTTTAGTTTCTTTTAACCTATCTGCAAAAGTTTTTTTGCGTGTAGAATTAACTGCTGTGTTACCATCATCATCTTCTTCTCCTATCATGCCTAGCATAGCTTGTAAGCCATAACGTCTAGCATAAGTAATAGCACTACCTAATTTTTGTGCATCATTCGGATCTTTAAGTTTTAAAGGTACTCCTCCATCTTCTATGAACTGCCCAGACTTATGAATGATTCTTGTAACTAAACAAGATCCATCTTCTCTAGTAACATTTAATTGCATAACACCTAAATCATATTTAGCTAATGTCTTAGTAGCTATGTTTAAACTATCTTCTAGTGTAGCATATTTACTTTTAAAGAATGGATTAGTTGCACTCTTCTTTGGGTTAGTCATATCACTTAAAGCTTTAACTAACTGTGGGTATATTAAATCATCTGCCATTTTATTTCTCCTTTATGTTTTGGCATTGTTAATAGTAACATATAGATTACGAATAGTATTAATTTCATCTCTATCTATATACGACTTTTGTTTATAGGCATGTAATATTTTTTTACATAAACCTTTATCTAATTCAGATATTCTCAAATGATATATTTTATCTTCTGACAATAAATGATTACATATTGTGTCATCTATTAATTCTGGTATTACCATTATGCAACTTCCTTTGCTTTTTGTTTTATTGAAACTCTATTGTTCTTTGATCTTGTAGCTATCCAATTAGATTTATTAGTAGTAGCAGTCTTTGCATCTGCTGGCATTAAAGATTTTAATTTCTTTTTATTGCTTTCAAATATATCTACTGCACCAGACGTTTGATCTAATGTATCAGATATTTTATCCCATTCTGTATCAGACATATTATAATCTTTTAGTCCATCTATTATAGGATTGTTTTCTAAATCTTTTTTATCATTAGCTTCTAATATAAATTTCTTTTCTTCTATAGATTTCCAAAACTTAGTACACAATTTATGTAGCTGTTCTTGAAACTTTTTATCTGCTTGTATCTCAAATACATTTGGTTCTGTATTACCTCTTATTACAGATAGGTAACAGTAATCTACTTGTAAGTGCATCATATAAAATTGTAGTTGTGGTAGATAAGATATAACTTTATCTTTCATACTACCAAATGGATTAGTGTGTTTACATTCTATAAATGTTTCTTGGTTACTAGTATAGTCATCTAAAACAATGCCATCAGTATGGGTGTAGTGTGGATAATCTTTATAATCAGTAAGGTTAGCATAGCAACCTCCTCTCTCTACTGTTCTTAAATGTGAATACTCAAACCATTGTATGTTTAGTTCTTCACTTAATATTCCTAGTTGTACTGGAAAGACATGGCTTAAATCTTCTGGAGTTTCTTGTAGTGTTTTAATTTTATATAAATTATAAACAGAATCTTCATGATTTCTCCATAAAATATTAGCATCACTTCCTCCTATACCTAAGTGTCTTTTATCCATAACAGATAATTTGCTATCTAAATATTTCATAAAAATTTTTTCCTTTCATATATATTGTACTGCATTTTAGCAATGCAATCAAGCATAATAATACTTTATCCTCCTAGTTATAGAGGGATTAAGGGGAGCTTATAACTAGGAGGATAGTATTAGCTTAACCTATGGGATACTTCTTTTAAGCTAATAAGGTATCTTGTTCCACTATTAGTATCATACTGTATAGCTTCCAAGAATGTAGCTGGTGGTGGGAACTTTAAATATTTCCATGTTCTTGTAACTTCTGAACAAGACATCTTAAATAAAGGTGAAGGTATTTCTTCTAATGCTCTTACCAATACATCAAGACCTTGACCTGCTGGCAACTCACATGAGAATAACTTAGCAAGTATATCACATGCTTTAACTATATCTTCTTTAGATGCTGGTAATATTTTCTTTTCTATTTCTAAAATGATGCTATCTATTTTTTGTTTAAGATCATTTGTCATATGACTATTCTTTATTAATAAGTTTAGTTGTTGAGGGAATGCTCTCCAGATTGTGTCTATCACTATATTCTCTGATTCGTTGATCGTTAGTTGCAACCACTCTGGAGGTTTTACTATTAGTCCTTCTCGTTTGAATGTTTGTGTCCATTTTAAAAGATCTTCTGATCCAGTAACGGAAGCTGGAATCCCAGTCATACCGTACGTCACCAGTGGAGAGGTAGTAATCTCTAAATTGTTTAACTTCATATTCATAATCTATCTCCTTATAATTAGATTTAATATATTTTTCTGTTTCTTTTGTCGGCACATAACTTCTTGGTATTCTTTTCTTTATAGCTGGAGCTACAGATTGTTGAATTTTGCCATGTGATTCTACAGTATCGTATATTTCTTTTTCTATGTCTAGCCAATATTGTTGTTCAGCTTGTGTTAATAATGTGAATTCGTGTTGAAAGTTATTGTATAAATATATACAGCTAGTCCTATCTACATTCATAAGCCTAGATAATAATGTATCTTTCATAGTACTGTTACGTTTGACTAACCAACAGATAAACATTCTAATCTGTAACATCTCTTTGTTACTACGTCTTGCACTTAATATTTGTTGTTCTGTAAGATGATATTCTTTTTGCATGTACCCTATGCAACCAATATAAAATGTAATGTTATTACAATGCTCAATAAGATCTATCTTACTTCCATTGAAATCATCTGTATTTCTTATAGGTTTATCTATCTTGATAGGTCTTAATAAGTGTTTGGTATTTTCTGCTCCCATTTTTCTATATCCCTGCTTGGTATTTCAATTATCTTTATCCCATATAAAGACTCTACTAATTTTTTTTTAATCTTATATATATCAGTTACTTGTCCTTTAACATCTTCTATAACTCTATTGCCTATAGCTTTATTTTCTAAGACAGTATCGTATTCAAAGTCTGCTCGGTACTGACATACCTTTACATTATTAACTATACAATCAAACTTTGGCTGTAATTTTAAGTTAGTAATTTTTCCTGCAACCCATAGTAATTGTAATTGTTTAGCTCTTTCACCTTCAGCTTTACTATGAAAAAATTTTTTTTCACCATGCCAGTCTAAGTAAATACCCTGAGCATTATACTTATTTTTTCTTTTGCCTTTCGATTTTTGCGTGGATTGGACAGAGCCACGTTTCGTACCAGTCGTGTGTTTCATAACAATAAGCTCCACATATTTTACAAACCTTTCTTTTCTCTTGTTCTTCTCTACTTAACTGATGCCACCACCAACCATTTACTTTTGTTTTGGCATGACTTTTATTTCTACGTCTAATACTTCACTCCAACATACTAACATAAAGAATGATGGTATTCTATCTCCACATTCCCATTTACTTACTAACCCATCAGCACAACCTATTGCATAATCTACTTGTGCTTGAGTAAATTTTTTTTTCTTTCTTGCATCTACCATTGCAACGACTACATTTTTATAAGGTATATTTTTTATTGGTGGAACATTAGATTCCATTTATCCAATCCCAAACTTTCCTAGCTGTATCTTCTCTAAGTTTAGTTTGGTTTTTAATTAATCTATGATATGTGCTGTCATGTATGCCGCACATTCTAAAAGCATATCTTAATTTTATATCCTTAGTAGATGCCAACTTGTTTAATTGTTCTAAATAAGTAATCATGTTTGCAAGTATGTTATGTTCTATTAATAATGTCTAGTAATTTTTGTGCTAATAATTTTCTACTCATAGCTTGGCCCTTAGTAATACCTATCTGTTTAACAACTGCATCTGGATTTGCATCAGCTATTGGTTTACAATATTCTATTATATTATCTATAGTTTCTTGTTGCTTTACATTAACATGCAAGACTTTACTGATCTTAATAAATGTTGCATCTAAATTATTTAATTGTGTTTTTAATTTCATTTTCTTTTTCTTTCATCTCATCATTAGTTGGAACACCAATTAACTTAGCAATCTTATCTAATGTTTTTTGTCCAGAAGATGACAACCTATCATACTCCCAAAACATATCATCAACTAACTCTTTTAATTTTTTCATTCTACTTTCTCCTTTAACATATAATAAAAATTATCTCCTCGTACACCATAAGCACCTTCTGATATATATTTAAATCCAAAATATTTCAACCACCGAATAGACATTTTATTTTTTTCATGAACATAATTAAATAAATACTTATAATCTTTTTCCATTTCTTCAATCCAATATGGACATTCTTTTAAGAATTGTTTTATATGATTCATTAATTCTAAACTAGATAGTAACCATGCTACACCATACTCTTTATCTTCTGATGGTACTACACCAAACATACCTATAGTACCTTCTTCTTCATCACCAATAATAGCATAAGTTTTATGATTTTTTTGTGAAAAAGGATAGAGTAATCCTTCTAATGCAGTAACATTATGTGAAGATTTTATTTCCCATACATCTTCTAATCTTAATTTAGGTGCTAGTCTTATAGCATCTCCTATGTTTGCTTTTCTTACACATCTTTGCATGTCAACTCACCTATTAAATATTCATATGCTTTGTGTGCTTGGTTAGTACAAGTAATTAAAGCATTAGGTTTGTCTGTTAGATACTCAGCCCAACTGTGTATGTATTTAGTATGATCTTGTCTTATGTTTACCTCTAATCCATAGTGATTACACATCAACGCACTACCTATCTCTGCTATTAATTCTTCTTTAGACCTGGCATTTTTATCTTTTTGATATGAGTGATATACTTTTCTATTTAATCTTGCGCTGTGCCCAGTCCAATGTATTAATTCATGGAACAATACACTATAGTAATCATTATGTTTTTGTTTATCATTACCTTTAAACTTTAATATAGGAGGTAATGATATTGTTTGGTTACTATCATAGTAAGCTGATGTACCTGTCTTAATATTTAGATTCCATTCTTTTTTAAGATGTTGTATTTGTTTGTGTATTAACACAGTATCTATATCTTTTCTTTTAGGTAGCTTAGCATGGTAATCATAACCTTCTGTTTGTTCTATATTAAATACATTCTTTCTAAGAAAAAACATTTCTTTTGTTTTACTACCATCACTTTTCTCTATTTCTTTAAGATGAGGTACTAATATTGTTGAACCTTTTTTTCTTTCATCAAATCTTATACGTTCACCATTGTTAATCCATTGATTCCAACCTGCCCACTCTGGCATTGTATATCCTTTTGACTTACCTATTTTGTATAACATATAAAGATTAAAACCTTTGTATCTTGTATCTGTTATTTTATTTTTAGGTAAAGAACTAGTTAAAGCGAATGGCATTACCCAACTGTCTTTAGGTTTACCTTCTTTAATACACTTATCTAATTCTTTAAGTTCATCTACTATAATTTTAATTACTTCATCAGGTTTCATAACGTAATCTCCTCTTGTTTAAATTTATAAAAGACTTCTGGTATTACATAGAACGTAGAGTTATTAGTGTTAGATCTATAAGCTATCTTACCTTTATGTTTACCTCTACTTATAGTTCTATATGCTACCATTCTGTAACCACAATCTCCTCTAGTTGCCCAGTATATATTAATCATAGTTACATTTGCTTTGGCCCATAGCTTAGGTAAATTTTTAATAAAGTTTTTCTTGTAAGGAATCTTCCTTCGTCTGGCTTTTTTGGGAGCCCACTCAGCAAGATTCCTTTCTTTATTTTTAATTAAGCATGATGGTATTTCAAGCTCAGAGTTTAACATACTTAGAATTCCTTTCCATCTTTTCTATTGCTGGTTTCTTAGTTCTCATCTCATCTTTAAACCTAGAGATAGATGCTTCTTCCATTATAGTTACATGCCCTTTATCACACACCTTATAATATACTGGCACTTCTATTATAATTGTTCCACCTACCATTTAACTAACCCCCTTTATCTTTTTCATTTGTTGTAATTTATGAGTTATTCTTACTACATCTGCTGATTGTTTAAGTATATCTTCAGATAAACTCTCTGCTTTTAATGAGTAATTTAATAACGTACTAAGTTTTCTTTGTGCTTTATCAACCTCTATTTCTAATTCATATATCGGTATCATTGCTTGTTCTTCTAGTTCTATGTGTTGTTTTTCTTTTTTTGTAGGCATGTTCTTTATCCTCCTTTATTTTTTTAACTGCTCTATCCATAACCTCTTGCCATGAATCACCAGTTTCTTGTACTTCAATGTGTAAGTCTGACATTCTACCCATTGTCTTTATCCTCCTTTATATTTACTGAGTTAATACGAATTTAAATCTAGATTCCATTTCTTTATGAGGTGTTAAAAGAAATTGTTTTTCTTTTATCTTCTCTTTTATTTCTTTTGTTGTTAAATCAAAAAATTTATTACGATACCTTGCTGTAGTTCTTGAGTAATCGTAATAATCTTCATTCAAATATACTACGTTCTCTTTATAATCATGAATAGCTATAACAGTTTCATAAGATTGAAACACATTACAATTATTTAATCGCATTACATATTGATTAGGTACTGTTCTTCCTTTATTACTTTTCATATTATTTATTATCATTAGAAATTATCCTTTCGATATTCATTGATGTAATGAAGTCCAACCATAACACAAGCACCCATCAATGCTAAACATAAGCAAAGAAAGTAATGCAAATCTAATATAAATAATACTATAGCTGATGCGTATAAGTAACACATTCCAAAGTATAGAAATGGTACTATTATTTTAAAGATTTTTTCTTCTGTCATTTTCACTCTCCTATATTAACTATTGTACTGCATAATTGCATGTTATACAAATAAAAAATAAAATTCAAAAAAGTTGGCGAGGATTCTAAGATTACAGCCTACCTCGCCAACACCCTTCTTACTCCCATTCCTTTAGAACCAAACGACCAAGCATACAGTCACAAACCCTGCGTTTTGAATACTTGTTTATCTAAAAGGAAAAGAGAGCCAACTAAGTAGCTGACTCTCTATCTTAGGAGTTAAGAAACTTTAGCTAGACGTTTCTTGTTGAACTTATCGGCTAGCTCTATATGACATTTTCTATCATATGATTTACCTACTATCTTATCATGTCCTATATCGCATATAGCACTTAGTAGTTCATATAAAGCAATCTCAGCTTCGATAGGTTTGATTTTCTCTCCGATCTCGGCGACTTTATCATCGTATCTACCGGGATCTTCCTCACGTTCCTCTTTTTCTCTGTAGACTTTTTGAGCAATCTCTTTGTTGAGTTTTGCATCTTTGAGATAAGCTGTCATGTTAAAGAACTTATAAGGTAACTCAACCAACCTCTGTTGTGCAAAATTAACTTGCTCTCCCTCTACTGTATATTCCACAGAAGTACTAATCACGTTATCCACAAGTTGCTCAATATAGTTCAATACTGTTTGGGACATCTCATCTTTAAATTTATCTTGTTTTGGCATAACTGCCTCCTTTGTTTAATTAAGTTATATAAGCCTTATGACTTACACGAACCACCGATCACCATGTTATAATATATACAAAACACCAGCTTTCCTCCAAACCTTCTTAGGTTTGGTCTTAACATAAGGAGTATCGCTCCTTAGCGATACACTATACGATAGGAAAGCCAGTGATTTATCTTTTTTGTATATATTATGTTATTGTGATAGAGTGCGTTCGCTGTGTAGTCATAAGAGCTCTATATATCTTAATTAGTAAACAAAGGTCTTAGGCAGTTATCTAAAACAAATAAATTTAAAGATCGTAGATGTCCCACAGTATACTGAACTATTTGAACGACTTGTCCTTCATAACGTGATTAGTACTTCTGTGGAATGCCCACATATACTAGCTATTCACTTTATACACACACTAGGTGTTGACTAGCGGAATGTGGCTTGGTACTACTTAGGAACACCATTCATTAAGACTAAGGGAAGGATAGGTTATGACTAACAAATTGAAGCCAATTAAGCCACATGCTAATTATGTCCTGACGGACAAACAAAGTAAGTTTATTGATAACTTGTTAGCATCTGGTGGCAATAGAACTCAGTCAGCTATTGATGCAGGTTATAGTGCTAAGTCTGCTCATGTTGAAGCATCACGTTTATGTAAGAACAGCAACGTTTTGCAAGCACTATATGATAGGTCTATTCAGTCATTAAGTGTAGACGCAGTTAGAGCATTGAGTACTGTTAGTAATCTCTCGCAAGATGCTAAGTCTGAGTACGTTAGGCTAGAAGCAAGCAAAGATATTATGGATAGAGCTGGATTGCGTAAAGAAGATACAACAACTAGTCAAGTTGGTAATGACATATTAGTAAAAATTGACCTTTCTGGACAATAACTTCCCTACCTCACTATACGGCAGGGGGGTTGAAAACCAACCGATCCGTATAGGTAACTGGTCTTGCTCAAGTATTTTTTAGCTCACAAGGTTTGTGCGTACTCACACTATAAAACAAAGGTTAATGTTTCTTATGTCAGATGAATTAATTAAATCTAAGGTTGCTGTGTTTATAAAAGATCACAAAGGTAAACATGAAGTGCATGTTGTGTTTAATGCTTTAGATACTTATGAAGATGCTGAGGTAGTTGCATCTATAGTGAATGAGTTACTTAATGGCTCAGAAAATTTTCAAGAATTAAAAGGTACGTTGCATTGAGAAAAGAACATAAGAATCCTAAAGGTGGTTTATCAGCTAAAGGTAGAGCACACTTTAAAAGAAAAGAAGGTAGTAATTTAAAAGCACCAGTAAAGTCTGGTACTAATCCTAGAAGAATAAGCTTTGCTTGTAGGTTTGCAGGAATGAAAGGCCCTGAGAAAGATAAGAAAGGTAGACCTACTAGATTAAAACTTGCATTAAAAGCATGGGGTTTTGGTAGTAAAGCTAGTGCAAGTAAATTTTGTCAAACACATAAGAAGAGTTAACTATGGCTAAAACTAAAAAAGGTTTGTATTATTATATGAACAAAAGGAAAAAAAATAAAACAAGTAGAAGTAAAGAAGATTCTACTATATCAGATAAAGCATATGCAAATATGAAAAAAGGTTTTAAGAATACATAATGGCAAACTTTAACGCATATGTGAATGGTATTATTACTAGACTACAAGACATATTAACAAATGA
>Ga0209992_10000897_pt1 | contig 35742 bp, 36 predicted proteins | sample 2SBtaG_2_FD_182564 | JGI IMG/M metagenome (GOLD analysis project Ga0209992, IMG submission 182564) | Deep subsurface microbial communities from Kolumbo volcano to uncover new lineages of life (NeLLi) - 2SBTROV12_ACTIVE470 metaG (SPAdes)... | ecosystem: Environmental > Aquatic > Marine >...
CTTCCAAGTAAAAAGACTGTATGTCAATCCAGGCTCTAAACTATCCCTTCAGATGCATCATAAACGCGCAGAGCACTGGGTGGTAGTCAGTGGCATAGCGACAGCCATTAATGGAGAAGAGGTATTGGCACAGTCTCGACCAACCGCAGTTAACTTATTTTGGGCGATTGAGCGAATGAAATCGGTTATGAGTAACGCTCAAGGCACATCAAAACAGATCGCAAATATTTTGCTTGAAGAGGCGCATAGTATCAAAGCAGAAGATATTGAGATTAACCGTGCAATGGGTAGTAATGGCGCGGCATTATTAGACGATGGCGCGCGAGTTCTTACGCATTGTAATGCAGGTGCACTTGCAACTGCAGGTCATGGTACAGCATTGGGAGTATTTAGATCTGCAGTTGAAGCTGGTAAGAAAATCTCAGTTATTGCTGATGAGACACGCCCATTTTTGCAAGGCGCACGTTTGACTGCTTGGGAGATGGTACAAGAAAACATTCCAGTAACCCTAATATCTGACAATATGTCCGGACATCTCATGAGCCACGGTGAGATTGATGCTATTGTAGTAGGTACCGATCGTGTGGCTGGCAATGGTGATGTTGCCAATAAAATAGGCACTTATATGGTGGCAGTTTTAGCTAAAAGACACAATATTCCATTTTATGTGGCTTGTCCTTTGTCAACGATTGATAGATCTATTACTAGTGGTAAAGACATTCCTATTGAGGAGCGTCCAATTGACGAGGTTACTGGTTATCGTGAATGCCAGTGGGCGGCAGAAGGTATTAAGGTGCGCAACCCAGCATTTGATGTTACTCCTGTAGAATTAGTAACCGGCCTTATTACTGAAAAAGGTGTGATACTTAGACCAACAACTGAAAAAATTAATGAGTTATTTTAATTGTTATGTATGAATTCTAAAAACTATGACTTTATTATTATAGGTGGCGGAATTATCGGTCTAACACTTGCAATAAGCCTGAAAAAGAAATTCTTTGATTCAAGTGTACTGATTATCGAAAAAGAAAAAATACTTGGATTTCATGCAAGTGGAAGGAATAGTGGTGTATTACACGCTGGTTTTTATTATACTTCTGACAGTTTGAAAGCAAAGTTTACTCGGGATGGCAATATTGCTATGAGAGAATATTGTAGACAGAAGTCAATTAAATTGAATGAATGTGGAAAATTGGTAGTGTGCAAGGATGAGTATGATCTTAAAGGATTATCTGAGCTTGAAAATAGAGCTAAAAATAACAGTGTAGAGGTTTACAGAGTGACAAGCAAAGAGGCAAAAAAAATCGAGCCAAGGGTTGTGACGAAGGATAGTGCACTATGGTCCCCTACTACAAGCTCAGTAGACCCCAAACAAGTTATTAGTAATCTGCTAAATGATGCAATAAATTTAGGTGTGGACGTGAATTCTGATACTCAATATTTATTTTCTGACCGAAATAAAAAGCAGGTGATCACCAATCGAGGTAATTATGGATATGGGTATTTCATTAATGCAGCAGGATTGTATGCAGATAAAATCGCCATAGAGTGGGGATTTTCTCAAAATTATCGTATACTTCCTTTTAAGGGTCTTTATTTGTACTCTAGTCCATCTACTTACAGGCCAAAGGTGCATATTTATCCAGTGCCAGATTTAAAGTATCCGTTTCTCGGAGTGCATTTTACACTCACTGTTGATGGCTTTGCAAAGATAGGGCCAACAGCAATTCCTGCTTTTTGGAGAGAGAATTACCAAGGATTGGAACGATTTAATGTCTCAGAGGCAGTTGAGATAATTTATCGAGAGGCTGGTCTATGGATGAAAAACAAATTCGATTTTAGAAGTTTAGCAGTTTCGGAAATTCGAAAATACTATAAAAAAAACATGATAAAGGATGCGTCACTTATGCTTTCCAATGTTGACGAATTAGGTTTTAAAAAATGGGGGGTGCCAGGAATTCGGGCCCAATTAATTAATATTAAGAAAGGGAGTTTGGAAATGGATTTTGTGTATGAAGGAGATAAAAAATCCTTTCACATTTTAAATGCAGTGTCTCCAGCATTTACATGCTCTATTCCTTTTTCAAGTCATCTTGCTGATAGAATATCAGACTTAATTGAGTAAACAATAGGAGCTTTATAATATGGATGTACTATTTATTAATCCAGGATCTTCAGCACAAGCTTATCAGGATTTGTCCAAAGTATTTTCTGCAATTGAACCGCCAACATGGTCTTTATTGCTAGCAGAGTCGTGCCGTTCAAAAGGCTTTAGTGTTGAAATCTTAGACTGTGATGCAGAAAGATTGTCTTTAGAAGACTCTACAGGCAGAGTGAATAATTCAAATGCACGATTAGTGGTTTTTGTTGTGTACGGGCAAAATCCTAATTCAGGTACTACGAATATGGTCGGTGCATTTGAATTAGCTAAATCGTTAAAGAGATCTGACCTAGAGGTGCCAATATGCTTTGTTGGATCTCATACTAGCGCCTTGCCTTTAGAGGTCCTATCTGAAGATTGTGTTGATTTGGTGTTGCTTAACGAGGGTGTTTATGCATTGCATAACCTACTTAAAAGCAATCTGGACAATGATCTTTCGTCGATCAAAGGGATTGGGTACAAAAAGCAAGATTTAATTAATGGCGTGAGTCTGGTGTTAAATCCTCCAGAAGTGGTTGTCCCGCAAGAGAAAATGGATGAAGATTTACCTGGCTATGCATGGGATTTATTACCGTTTAACGAGCAGCCATTAGACCTTTATCGTGCACATTTTTGGCATGCAGAATTTGACCATGATCAACGAACCCCTTTTGCGGCGATATATACCTCTTTAGGTTGTAATTTTGGTTGTAATTTTTGCATGATAAATATTATTAATAGAGAAGATAATGCTGATAATATTAATTCCTCACATTCTAGAGGAATGCGCTTTTGGAGTGCTGATTGGGTTATTTCAGAGATGAGAAAGTTGTCGGAAATGGATGTAAAAACTCTTAGAATAAGTGATGAGATGTTTTTCTTAAATCGTAAATATTACAAGCCTATTCTAGAAAGAATAATAAAGGAGGGTTTTGATTTCAATATGTGGGCCTATTCAAGAGTAGACACGGTGCGTAAAGATGCGCTCGATCTATTTAAAAAAGCAGGAGTTAATTGGCTGGCTTTAGGTATTGAAGCGGGCAATCAAAAAGTTCGCCAAGAAGTGTCTAAAGGCTCTTTTAAAGAGGTCAATATAAGAGAGGTATGTAAGACAATTCAGGATGCAAAAATAAATATCATAAGTAATTATATTTTTGGATTTCCTGAGGATAATATGGAAACAATGAGACAAACACTTGATTTAGCATTAGAGCTTAATACTGAAATGGCAAATATGTACCCTTGTATGGCTTTACCGGGTAGTCCTATGTACAATGAAGCTCAAGAGAATAGTTGGAAATTACCAGACTCTTACGAAGGTTACGGATTTCTTTCGTATGATAGCCAGCCACTTCCAACAAAATATTTATCTGCGGAGGAGGTTATAAAGTTTCGAGATGAGGCTTGGCAAGAATATTTTGAAAATCCAAAATATTTAGACTTGGTTGAAAAGAAGTTCGGAATCCAGCAACGAAAGAATGTTGAAGATATGGCATCTATAAGTTTAAAGAGGAAAATACTGGAAAATTCGAAATGATAATCACTAAAACTCCGTATAGAATTTCCTTTTTTGGTGGGGGCACAGATCATCCAGCGTGGTTTACAGAAAATGGAGGAAAGGTTTTGGCTACTACGTTTGACAAGTACTGTTATATCAGTGTTAGGCCGCTTCCGCAATTTTTTGATCATAAATTTAGGGTTGTTTATTCAGCTATAGAGAGTGTTAAAACAATTACTCAAATTAAACATCCATCTGTAAGGGAAACGTTAAATTATTTCAATATAAAACAAGGTTTAGAAATTCATCATGATGGAGATCTTCCTGCAAGATCCGGTCTTGGTTCAAGCTCATCTTTTACAGTAGGATTGGTCAATGCATTAAATGCGCTGAAAGGTGTTCAAAATTCGAATCTAGAATTGGCAAGTGCCGGTATACACATTGAACAAAATCTGATTAAAGAATGTGTCGGTTCACAAGATCAGATTTCTGCAGCATATGGTGGTATGAATGAGATAATTTTTAATCAGGATGAATCATTTTCAGTTAATCCAATGATTATAAATCAAGATAGAAAAAATGAATTAAACGACCATCTAATGTTATTTTACACAGGCATTTCTAGATTTTCATCTGACATTTCTAAGAATCAAGTTTCTAATATGAAAAACTGCACATCACAGATGAATGACTTATATAGTATGGTTGATGAAGGTGTTTCAATTTTAGAAAACCCTAATACCTCTATAGATGAATTTGGCAAGCTTTTACATGAGTCATGGGAAATCAAAAAAAACTTATCAGATAAAATTTCTAATTTGTTTATTAATGAAATATATGAAGCAGCCAGAAGTGTCGGTGCTCTTGGCGGTAAGGTTTTAGGTGCTGGTGGAGGGGGGTTTGTAATATTTTTTGTAAAACCTAAAGATCAGAAGGCAATAAAGGCGAAACTAAAAAATCTAGTGCATGTTCCTTTTAAATTTGAAAATACAGGATCTAAAGTGGTTTTATATCAGCCAAATGGATTGTAGTTATGAGTTTTAAATTACAAAAAGATACCAAGATATATGTTGCGGGACATCAGGGTCTTATAGGGTCATCCTTTATGCGACACTTCAATGCAAATAATTATTCAAATATATTATTCAAATCTAGATCTGAGTTCGATCTTACTTCTGTGAATGATGTGAATACATTTTTCAAGAATAATCAGCCTGAGGTAGTCATATTAGCAGCAGGTATGGTTGGAGGTATTGTTCAGAATAGGGATTTTCCGGCAGATTTTATTCGGGAAAATCTTGCTATACAACAGAATGTATTTAATGCTGCACAAGAGCATGGTGCTAAGAAAATAATATTTTTTGGGTCTTCATGTATGTACCCACGCGATACAGAACAGCCGATGAGTGAAGACCAGTTATGCACTGGCCATCCCGAACCTACAAGTATTGCATATGCTAGTGCGAAATATGCAGGAGTACAAATGTGTAAAGCCATAAATAGGCAAAATGATTTAGTTTCTTTTATTCCAGTTATTCCAAATAGCGCGTATGGACCAAATGATAATTTTGATTTAGGATCGTCACACGTTTTATCGGCATTGATTAGACGTTTTCATGAGGCAAAAAATACTAGTGTAGATAAAGTGGTTTTGTGGGGTACTGGATCACCAAAACGAGAGTTTGTGTTTTCTGATGATATAGTAAAAGCATGCATAAGACTATTAAATTCCAGGCTTGTTGACACAGATTTACCTATGAATATAGGTGTTGGGTATGATATATCTATAAAGGAACTAGCGATAAAGATTGCAAAAATAATTGGATATACAGGAGAAATTATTTGGGATGGCTCAAAGCCGGATGGAGCTCCTAGAAAATTGCTCGATAATAGCAGAATTACATCATTAGGGTGGCAGCCAGATGTTGAATTTTCACAAGGGCTAAGAACAACATATCAATGGTATTTAGACAATCTCGATAACATTGAAAATTAGTAATTATTTTTAATGGATGAAATAATATGCAAGAAATAACAACAAAAGAAATTAATTACTTAAGACAGAAAGTTCTGTGGGTTTGGAAAGAGACGTTGGCAATACATCGTCGCGCTCCAGAAACGAGATTGGCATCTTCCTTATCAGTGATTGAAATTTTTGTCGCTCTTTATTATGGCGGTGGGTTGAAATTTAATGCGTTAGACCCTTTAGATGAGAATAGAGATAGGTGTATAATTAGTAAGGGGCATGGATCAATTTGCATGTACCCAGTCCTTGCAGATCTAGGTTTTTTCCCGCTAGAAGAGCTTAATAATGTATGTAAAGCAGGGAGTTTTTTGGGAGGCATTCCTGATCCTGTAATTCCAGGGTACGAAACAGTAAATGGATCACTAGGACATGGGTTGGGTGTTGCCACAGGTATTGCGCTCGCATTAAAAACTAAAAAAAGTGATAGCGATGTGTTTGTTGTTACGGGAGATGGTGAGCTTCATGAAGGTGCGAATTGGGAGGCAATAATGTTTGCATCACATCATAAACTTGATAACTTGAATTTAATTGTCGATAATAATAGTATTAGCATGCTTGATCATACAGATAATATTATTTCACATTCAGGTTTGGTAGATCGCCTAACATCGTTTGGTTGGATCTGTGTTGAAGTAGATGGGCATAATATTGTAGCAGTTCAACAGGAAATCCTAGAACAAAAAGAGTCTAAAAATAAAAAACCTAAAGCCATCATTGCCAAAACATTAAAAGGTCATGGCGTCCCTGGGCTGGAGAACGCTTCTCTTTCTCACATTATGAATCCTAAGCCAGAATTAATTGACGAGTTGCTAGAAAATTTAATCGATAGCATACTGGAGGATAAATGAATATAAAGCCACTTCCAATGCGTGATGTATTTCTAGAAAAAATTTGGAATAAAATGTCACTAGATCCTTTAATTTTCTTTGTAAGTGCTGATTTTGGGTCCCCAGTACTAGACAAAATTCGCGAGGACTTTCCTGATCGATTTATTAATGTAGGCATTGCAGAGCAAAATTTAATTAATATTACCGCAGGTCTTGCTATTGAAGGGTATAAAGTTTTTGCTTATGCGATTGCGCCATTTATTACAATGCGTTGTTTTGAGCAAATTAGAGTCAGTTTAGCTCTCTTGTCAGAGGTTAGGCCGATGAATGTAAATTTAATCGGCGTTGGTGCTGGGTACAGTTATGTGGTTTCTGGCCCTACACACCAGTGTTATGAGGATATTACCATTATGAGGGCTTTGCCTAATTTTCAGGTACTTTCCCCAGCTGATCATATAACTACATCTTCCTTATTTGATGGTTGTGTTGCAACCAATGGTTTAAGATATTTGCGTCTTGATGCACAAGTGCAGCCTGTGCTTTACTCACTAGAGCCACCTGTAGCTACTGATGGTTTTCACCTTCATCAAAAAGGTGAAAAGGTGTGTTTTATAGCTACAGGATTCATGACACATACCGCTGTTAAGGTTGCAAAAGAAATAAATAAATATGGATTTAAGGTTGGAATTATTGACATTTTTGATCTTACTAACTTCACAAAGGAAGGACTGAAAAGAGTGTTGGAATCATATTCAGCAATAGTAAGTTTTGAAGAAGGGTTTCGTGGGCGTGGTGGACTTGATTCGATGTTATTTGAATTTATTTCTGAAAGTAAGTTGAATGTAAAGACATTGAGTATTGGCGTTGATCCTGGCTATAGTTTTGAGCTTGGATCTCGTAATGAACTCCATGAAAAAGTAGGTATAGGTGTCCGAGCTGCTTTAAAAAAAATTCAGCCTTTTGTGCGAGCTATTATGAGTGAAATTAAGGAGTAATAATGCAATATCCATTAATGAGAAACAATATTTTACGTGACGATCTAGATGCAATTATTGAACATCTAAAGCAAGACGACCCCATTTTAACCAATGGTTCTAATGTGCGTGAATTTGAAAAACAGTGGTCCGAATGGCTAGGGGTTAAATACAGTGTTTTTGTTAATTCAGGAGCTTCAGCTAATTTATTAACCATGGCAATACTTAAAATTCGACATCCAGAAGGTGGAGAGGTGATTGTTCCAACATTAACATGGATATCAGATATTTCATCTGTATTACAAAATGGGTTTACCCCGGTTTTTGTTGACATTGACCCTCAATCACTGGCAATGAAAACTGATCAAATTTTGTCTAATATTACTAGTAAAACCCGAGCTGTTTTCTTGACTCATGCACAGGGTTTCGATGGATTGACGGACAAGTTGATTGATGAACTTGATGCTAGGGATATTCCATTAATTGAAGATGTATGTGAATCACATGGTGCTACACACAATGGCAAGAAAGTAGGTGGGTTTGGTTTAATATCAAATTTTTCATTTTTTTATGCTCATCATATGAGCACAATTGAAGGAGGAATGATTTGCACTAATGACAATGAAATATATCAACAAGCGCGAATGTTAAGGTCTCATGGAATGGTTCGAGAAGCAAACGATGAATCGTTAAAGGAGGCCTATTATAAAAATAATCCAGATTTGCACCCAGAGTTTATTTTCTCATCTCCTGCTTATAACGTGAGAAATACAGAAATTGGAGGAATTATGGGGCAAAGTCAACTTAAACGGTTAGATGAAAATATTGAGCGTCGTACAGTAAATCTGCATAGGTTTTTGGATCAACTTAATTCTGAAATTTATCGTACAGATTTTAAATTAGAAGGATCTAGTAATTATGCATTCAATCTTATCTTAAAAGAGCCTAATAATGTACTCGTTACAAAGTTAATGGAAAAAATGAAGGAATCAGGTTTAGAATTTAGGCGTGGTAGTGCAGGTGGAGGGAATCAAACTCGTCAACCGTATCTCAAAGATATAGTACCTGATAATCATTGTAACAACTTCCCTGAAACTGAGCATATACATTTCTACGGGTTTTATATTGGTAATTTTCCTGATTTAAGAGATGAAGAGATTGACGATATATGCTTCATACTTAATTCAGTTAAATAATTAAAAGTGTCTGTAACCACAGTAATTATTCTTGCAGGAGGACTAGGGACTAGGTTAAGGGAGGCTGTGCCTAACTTGCCCAAACCTATGGCTCCGATTAATAACCGTCCATTCTTAGAGTATCAAATGGATTATTGGATTGATCAGGGTATTAATCATTTTATCTTGTCTGTAGGATATCTAAAGGATGTCATTATTAATCATTTTGGAGAAAATTATAAAGACGCCTACATTGAATATGCTGAAGAGCTTGAGCCCTTGGGTACGGGCGGTGGGTTGTTAATGGCATCAAAAAATTTAACTGAACCATTTTTAGCCATTAATGGCGATACTTTTATAGAAGTGAATCTTGACGAACTATGGAGTTTTCATGTTCAAAAAAAATCGCAATGGACATTCTCTCTTTTTAAAACAGATCAATTTAGTCGCTATATGTCCATGGATGTAGATTTGAATGGAGAAATATTTTCACTGAAATCTAAAAAAAACCAGTTAGATGGTTTAGCAAATGGGGGGGTTTATTTAATTGAGCCAAAGGTGTTATCTTCTTTGGGTTATAAAATTGGAGACAAGGTGTCTTTAGAGGATAACCTGTTGGCTAACTACATTTCCAAAGGTGGGAAATTGTTCGGAAAAGAGTTTAAAGGAAGGTTTATTGATATTGGAGTGCCCGAAGATTACTTTCGTTCACCAAAAATAATTTCATTATGAAGATAAGTATTATCACACCAGTAAAGAATAGAGTGGATTACATAGAGAAATGTATTAATAGTGTCGCTGCGCAAGCGTATCGAAACTATGAGCATATTATTGTGGATGGAAAATCATGCGATGGCACCTGTGAAGTAGTTCTTGCTAAAATTAACAATGGAAACACTAACATAAAATTTATATCTGAATTGGATTCTAGTCCTGGAGAGGCATGGAATAAAGGTATTCAAATGGCGTCAGGGGATGTGATAGGTTGGCTAGGTGCCGATGATAGCTTTGTAGATAATGAAGTGCTAAATAGTGTAGTCAAATTCTACAACAATAATGAAGTTGACGTTATGTATGGCGGCTGTAATTTTATCAATACCAGCTATGAACTTTGCGGAACTAGTGAAGATTATGACTATAATTACAACAAACTTCTGAATCGTGTCAATTATATTCCAGCCACCTCTTTATTTGCTAAACTAGAAGTTTTTGACAAGGTGGGAGAGTTAGATTCATATGGGAATGATTTTGACTATGTGTTGAGAATAGCTAAAAAATTCACTATAGTCCCAGTAAATAGAATTTTATCAAATTTTATGTTGGCAGTAGATAGTGAAACTGGAGATTTTAGAAAATATGTTAAAGTTTTAAAGTTGGATTGGCATGTTTCAAAGAAATACGGAGGGCATTATTTTAATACCTACCATGTAAGATATATATTATTTTCTATCGCATCAGCAATAGGATTAAGTAATTTTTTAAATATTATAAGAAATAAAAGAAAAGGCAATAAATTGTAAAAAAAGGAGAAACAAATGAAATATAAAATTTTGGTAACAGGTGGTGCAGGGTATTTGGGATCTACAATGGTTCCAGATTTGTTGGCAGCAGGGCACAAAGTGACAGTTTTGGATAATTTTATGTTTAAGCAGACAAGTCTTAATCATTCTTGTTACCATCCTAATTTTTCTGTTGTTAAGGGCGATATACGGCAGAAAGACACAATGACAAAATTAATGAAAGAAGCCGATGTGATTATTCCTTTAGCTGCTTTGGTTGGAGCTCCATTGTGCAGTTTAGATCCAATTGGCGCAACAACAATTAATCATGATGCGATTGAATTAATGCTTAAGCTTCTATCTAAAGATCAAATAGTGCTGATGCCAACAACGAATAGCGCTTATGGAACAGGTGATAAGGATAATTATTGCAATGAAGAATCACCATTAAGACCTATATCCCAATATGCAATTGAAAAAGTTGAAATTGAACAGGAATTAATGCAACATGAAAATGCAATTAGTTTTCGTTTGGCAACGGTTTTCGGTATGTCGCCACGTATGCGTATTGATTTGTTAGTTAATGATTTTACTTATAGAGCTGTTAATGATCGCTTCGTAGTGCTGTTTGAAAGTCATTTTAAAAGAAACTATATCCATGTGCGAGATGTATCCCGTGTTTTCCAACATGCGTTAAATAACCATGATTCTATGAAAGGTGAGATTTTCAATGTAGGGTTGTCTGATGCCAATGTATCCAAGAAAGAACTTTGTGAGCATATTCAGAAACAGATCCCAGAGTTTATTTTTATTGACGAACAGATTGGAAAGGATCCAGACCAAAGAGATTACATTGTTTCCAATGATAAAATTGAAGAAACTGGCTTTAAAACTGAATTTTCTTTAGATAGAGGTATTGGTGAATTAATCAAAGGATACTCCATGATTAAAAATACCCGATATGGTAACGTTTAGTCTGAAAAATGAAAATTGCTTTTATTGCTAGCGGAAAATCAATTCATAGTTATAAATGGATCAGATCTTTCTCTGAAGAGCATGATATTATTTGGATATCTATATCTGGCTTTGATTCAAAATTCTTGCATGATAAAAATATAAAATATTTTGACTATAACTTTTCAAGAAGTAATCTTATAAATTCTATTATAGGATTATTTAAAATTATCATTGATGTAAAAAAATTAGATGTACTTCATTTACATTATATTGGATTTCATGCACTAACTACACTTTTTCTTAGAGCTACTCCCATTGTTGTTACTGCTTGGGGTTCTGATGTTGTTTTTGCAGAAAAATCAATATTTAAAACTTTTTTTTTATCTTATTATTTAAAAAAAGCACAATTAATTACCTGTGACTCTGCCCACATGAAAAGTAAAATTTTAAATTTATCTGGAAAAACTCCAGTTGAGTTGATTAATTTTGGGATAGACACCAAAGAGTTTAAAAAAAGAAAATTTGATCATGGTTTGAAAAAAGAAATAAGTTTAATTTCAAATAATATTATCATTAGCACAAGAAATCATGAGTTAGTTTATGATATAGATACTGTAATAAAGAGTGCTAGAATTGTTGTAAATACATGTCCAGACGCACTATTTATTATTGCAGGTAGTGGGTCTCTAACATCAAGCTTGCGTATAGAGGTTGAAAATCTACTTTTAACAGAGAGTGTAATATTTGTTGGTAGTCTGTCTAGTATAGATATATTAAGGTATTTGTCAGTCACCTCTATTTATGTTTCCTCTGCATTGTCTGATGGAGGTATTGCGGCAAGCACTGCTGAAGCAATGTCTGCTGAAGTTCCGTGTATAGTGACAGATGTAGCTGATAACTCTGAATGGATTGAGGACGGTGTAACAGGAATGCTATTTAAAGTACAAGACGAGAGAGATCTTGCACATAAAATTCTATTTTTGCTAAAAGATGCGAATTTAAGAAATATGATTGGAAAAAGATCTAGAGCACTAATCCAAAAAAATAACGATATTCACAATGAAATGAATAAGATGGGTGAGTTATATACATTATTAGCAAACTAATTGATATCCTGTTTTTATGATTAACATTAAAAGAGCATCTCTTTTAAGTATCGTATTTCTTGTAATCACATTTATTAGTCAGGTTTTAATTACGAGATCTATTACTAGCAATCTAGGGCTAGAGGCGTATGGAATATGGGCAATAATTATGTCGATTCAATCCTATTTATTTATTGCAGATTCTGGACTATCTTCTAGTGTTACTACTTATGCAAATATTTATAATACGAAAAATCAGTTTCATAAGATTAAAGCACTGTTAGCAACAAATATCTATCTTTTAACAATAATATTTACAGTAATATTATTGATTGGTTTCTTTGCAAGTGGATTACTGGATTCATCAAAATTTAACTGGGCATTTTTGATAACTGTAGCTATTGTCAATGTTTATGTGTTGTCTATATCTGGAGTTTTTTCTAATTTATTGATTGCGTATTTTCAGGTTGATATATCCAAATTTTTTCAAATTATAAATGTCATATTACTAACTTTTTTTGTTTTACTTTTTTCAGAGAGTGGTGCGGAAATTGAGAATGTTATAAGCGCCTTAATTATCTCCTCAGTCGTTTATTTAATTATATTATTTTTTTATTTTTCAAAAAAGTATTTAAATATAATTCAGGGAGGGGTGTTCTTTTTAGATACAAATATTCTTAAAGAGGTGTACAAGTTTTCAATAAATACTTTTGTAATTGCCCTAGCAAGTAGAATTCAATTTTATACTGATGTTCTAATTATTGGCTTTATTTTAGGTTTAGCCCAAACTAGTGTTTATGAAATTAACAACAAACTCCCATTTTACGCAACATATCTAGCGTCTTCTTTTATTGTCTTGTATTATCCAATTATGACAAAATTATATACTGAAAAAAGAATTGAAAAATTAAAAGATCTTTATTTTTCAGTGCAATTTCTTTCAATCCTTTTAGGTGTGTTAATAAGTATAATTTTATACTTATACATAGACGAAATATTAGATTATTGGATTGAACAAGATGTTCATGTCGATAATAAAGTATTTTTACTTATGCTTATATCATTGATATTTCATTCAATTCTTGGACCTGTTGCAACATTATGTCAGGCTATTGGAAGGAATTCTATACTTATGAAGGCAGAGGTATGGACGGCATTAGTTAATATAATATTATCAATATATTTAATAAATATTTACGGTATTTTTGGGGTGATACTAGCTACTGTAATAGCACAATTTTGTTTTTTAGTATTCATATACCCGTACATACTTAAAACAATATTACGAATGAGATTAAAGTATTTTATTAGAGAGGTAATTGCCCCATTATTTTTGAGTATTTTAAGTGTGGCTATATGTTTTTACCTGTATGTAGATCTCATACAAATAAATGATGGAGTTATTATGATGTTGGTTAATTCAATATTGATAGCAATTTTAGTTAGTTTTATTTTTATTGGAATTGATTACCTACTTTATAGATTTAATTTTAAAGAATGTTTAGCGGTTAATATGACTATAAAACTTAAGCAGTACTCTTAATTTTTTTTAATAGTATCGAATGATTCATAAAATATCAATTTTTTTAAAAACAAAGGTTCCCAGATTAATTTGGAAGCATGCTCCATTTGTCTGGAAAGGTAATACAGACTCATCTATTAAAGGAATGCAGGTGCTTTTTTCTAATAAAAAAAGTATCTCAGAAGATATGCTTTTAGAAAGGGTGTTGAAAATAAGTCAAGGAAGGGGGGTTAGGTCTATATGCGAACTTGGTAGTGGCGCAGGTAGAAATCTATTTTTATTGTTAGATGAACTTCCTAATGTTGAATATCTTGGACTGGATATTAACAAAGCTTTTGTTCGGGGTGGCAATAATTATTTAAAATTACTAGGTAAAAATGAATCGATCAGATTAAAACAATCTAATATCGAAACTGAAAATTTAGAAAAATATCAAAGTAGTGTAATATTTACATCAGTAACATTAATGTATATACATCCAAATAAAATTTATCAAGTTTTTAAAAATATTGCAAAAAATTCTATAGTCGGTTTTATTTTTCAAGAGATTCAAGGGGTGAATGACGTTAAAAACCCATTCGCAGGCTACCTACATAATTATGACAAAATTTTAGAAAACTTAAATCTTGATGTTGATTTTGATATCGAAAAAAAAATTATTAATTCAAATTCTTGGGCGAATGATTGTTATCAAGCCTACCAATACACATTGATCAGAAAATGAATACAGGATTCTTCTTTGTGCCGTTATATTGGCATGTTATATTTTCAGTGATACTGCTTGTAGTTTTTAGTAGAATTCTAATAAAACATAATGAAAAATATTTATTGTTACTATTAACAGTAAATGTATTTGGGAACATGCCACAAATTCTTGGTTATTTTTTTTATGACGAGTTTTTTACTTTGATCTTAAGTGTGCTTTATATATGGATTTATGTTAGAAAAAAAGGGTATAAAGAATTAAAAAATATTCTTTGTAAAACACACACAATCCTGTTAATATTTTTTAGTCTGTATATGTTATTTCAGACTATTATTGGGATAGTAGAAAATGAAGATTTTCGCATAATAAGATGGTCCGTTTTTTACATTGGTTTGATTCCACTCTATGTTTCAGTTTTATTATCCTTAAACGATTCAAAAATAAGCGGCAGTTATGTTTTATTAGTAATAATCCTTTATTTTTTTATATATTTATTAATTGGGATTTATTTTTATTTCAATACAGGAAATCAATTTTATTCTCAAATTAATCTAATAGCTGGAACATCATACGCATTTTTTCCGATTTTATTACTATATATTTCAATGACTGCATGTATATTGAGGCGAGAAAATTTCGCTTACAGTATTAATAACTATATATATATTATTCTTGCATTTCTTGTATTTTTAGGCATGTATTTTGATTCTAAACTTATTCAAGTGTCATTGATTTTATGGATATTTACTCTCATACCTATGAGAAAATATTTTTTATGGATTAAAATGGTATTGATATATGTATTGGTAGTGGTGACGTATGTGACATATCAATACACTTGGGTGGGTGTGAAAATAGAACAAATAGAACAAATAGAACAAATAGAACAAATAGAACAAATAGAACAAATAGAGAAAGAAATTAAAGTCCAACCAAGTTTAATACTGGATGGGCTTAAAACCTACTTAAAGCATAATATTTTAGGTAGTATTTTAATGTTTACAGATGATGGATTTGATTTTACTAGATCACTGCAAACTGATGCAATTATGCTTATTTTTAATGATTCCAATGTAGCGAGAAAAATGTTCGGCTATGGTGCATATTCACACAGAACTTTAATGGCTGACAAAATGAGAGTATTATTAAATAAAAATAACTCTTTAATCCTTACTTCAGAAAAGGCTAGCAGACTTAAACATTCAAGATCGGATGTCGATAATTCAATAAAGATATACAGAACAAATGGTATTAATGCGTTTGTCATCGATTATGGCCTAGTCGGACTTATATTTCTAGTGAATTTTTATGCTATATTGTTCAAAAAACTTGTTCAAAGTAATATTCAGTATGTGTATACAGTTGTTCCAATACTTGGATTATCTTTTGTTTGGTTGTTTTTTAGTAGTATTTTAGATATATATTTATTGTATTTAATGTTGGTACCTGGCTTTATTAATAGAATTTTAAAAGGAGATTGAAAAAAATGAAGGCGATAATTTTAGCTGGAGGTTTGGGAACTAGACTCAGTGAAGAGACTTCTTTAAGGCCAAAACCCATGGTTGAAATTGGAGGTAAACCGATATTGTGGCATATCATGAAAATGTATTCTTATTATGGCATTAATGACTTTATCGTGTGTTGTGGCTACAAGGGTTATGTTATTAAGGAATATTTTGCTAATTATTTTTTACATCAGTCAGATGTTACCTTTTGCATGAAAAAAAATACCATGAAGGTTCATAAGGAGAGGGCCGAGCCATGGACAGTTACATTGGTTGATACTGGTATTAATTCCATGACCGGGGGTAGACTTGGTATGGTTTCTGAATATGTGAAGGACGAAGATGCGTTTTGTTTTACTTATGGAGACGGCGTATCTGACGTTAATATTTCAGAATTAATTAAGTTTCACAAAAGTCATGGAAAGGATGCTACTCTTACATCCGTATATCCTCCAGGGAGGTTTGGCGCGTTAGAAATTACTAATGATCAAATAACTAAGTTTAAAGAAAAGCCTAAAGGTGATGGCGCATTGATTAACGGCGGATTTTTTGTTCTATCACCAAAAATATTTAGAAGAATTTCTAGTGATGACTGTATTTGGGAGCAATCTCCATTAAAAGGTTTGGCTAAAGATGGGGAATTAATGTCCTTTACACACAATGGTTTTTGGCAGCCAATGGACACATTGAGAGATAAGCTGTTTTTGCAAAATCTTTGGGATAGTGGCAAGGCCCCATGGAAGTCCTGGTAGCTTATTATGATTGATCAAAATTTTTGGAAAAATAAGCGTGTCTTCGTAACAGGGCATACTGGCTTCAAGGGTAGTTGGCTATCTATTTGGTTGTCTTTTTTAGGGGCAAAAGTTAAGGGTTATGCGCTTACTTCGCCTACATCACCATCACTATTCAATGAGGCAAGGGTGGAAAGCATTGTTGATTCTCAAATTGGTGATATTAGAGATCAAGATGAGATTTCAAGGAGTATGAGAGAATTCAATCCTGATATATTAGTGCATATGGCTGCACAGCCTTTGGTTATGTATTCTTATAAATTTCCAGTTGAGACGTATGATGTAAATGTTCTGGGTACCGTGAAGGTTTTGGAGGCTGCAAGAGGCTGTAAAAATTTAAAAGCTATTATCAATGTTACAACGGATAAGTGTTATGAAAATGATAACAGGGTTGGAGGCTATAAAGAAAATGATCCAATGGGTGGATTTGACCCATATAGTAGCAGTAAAGGCTGTGCTGAATTAGTGTCTTCCTCTTACAGGCGTTCTTTTCTAGATAGCCTTGGAATTGGAGTTGCAACTGTTAGAGCTGGAAATGTTATAGGTGGAGGTGATTGGGCCGACAATAGGTTAATACCAGACATTCTAAGATCATTTGAAAGTGGTAAAACTGTTGTAGTTCGCAGTCCTAATGCAACCCGTCCATGGCAACATGTTTTAGAGCCATTATCTGGTTATCTTGTATTGGCACAAAAGCTTTATAGTGAAAAAGATGAATTTTCTGAAGGGTGGAATTTTGGCCCAAAGGATAAAGATATAAAGCCAGTACACTGGATTCTTGACAGTATGATTTCTAAATGGCCTAATTCTAAGTGGAAATTAGATGATAATATCACTCCACATGAGGCAAATTTTTTAAAGTTGGACATCTTAAAAGCAAAGAACAGGCTTGAGTGGAATCCAACTTGGGAACTGGAAGAAGCTTTAGATAGGGCTATTGATTGGCATAAGTCTTGGATGAACAAAGAAGACATGCATAGAGTTTGCATTACTGAAATAGAGAATTATATGCATGATATGCAGAATTCAGCATAAGACCTTTATAGTAAATATATATGCACAAAGTAATTAACTCTCTTTCTAAATATTTGTTGATCTTTTTTTTAATAATATCAACTTATTCTTCTATATTGACTTTATTTAATGGATCTGAAAATTCAAGTGTGTTAAGAGTTTTTAGTGACGATGAAGTCTCTCAAGTAAATAGACTTCAAGAAATGATAAAGAGTGAATCATTAGATGTTGGTGGATTCAGAGGGGGGTTTTATCATTATGGACAAGCGTACAATTCGCTAGCATATGGATTTATTAATATTTTAGATTTTATCGGATTTGATAAATTTGATTATCAAATGTCTGTATTAATACTAAAGTTAATTTCATTAACAGGGTACATATTATCAATTATTCTTGTTTATTTAATCTTAAAATCTTTAGGTGTATCAGAGAGTATTTCTAGTATCTTTTCTTTAATCTTTGGAGTTCACTCTGATTATTGGGGTTGGGCAACAACAATACACCCTGATACATTTCAAATGTGCTTGATGTTGATTTCATTTTTTCTTGTGATAAAAATAAAGTCTATTAATGTGGCAATAATTACAAGTTCGTTTTTCATAGGACTCTCTTTTGGGGCAAAATATTCTGGAATTTTTCTGGCTAGTTTTATTGTATCGTTGATAGTGATAAATACAATGCATAGAGTTAATGACAATAAGACAGATAATGTTAATTATTTTATTAATATTGGCTCGTGGTCAGTGTTAAGTTTTTTCTCAGGGTGGGTTGCTTTAAATCCTCATATCTTGTTTAGATTTAATAAGCTATTGGAAGATTTAACATTTCAAAGCGAAAATCTCACAAGTTTAGGTGGGGGTAAAATTCTGAATAATCGATGGATTGAGTGGATTTCCATGTATCGTGATGAATATGGATTGATTGTTATTATTATAGCCATAGGTATTTTGTATTTGTTTATTTATGGAATTAGTTTTTTATTTAAAAACAAAAAAAAATGGCGACAGTCTGAATTTTTAATTAATAGAAGGTCAATGGCTATAGTTTCAATATCGTTTTATTTGCTTGTGAGTTCTCTGTATTTAATTATTGTAATTAAGTACAGAGAGTGGAGGTACTCATATCATTTATTACCGTTTGTATTGATAATTTCAGCATATGGATTTCATTTACTAGTGAAACGAATTAATAGAAATTACACTATTGTTGGAGTCTTTCTTGTGTCTTTGTTTTTTTTAATTCCCAAAGGGCAGATGAATTTTAAGTTACTATCAGAAACTCATTATGCGGAAGTAGAAAACCCTTATATGATCGCGGGGAGATGGTTGAAAAATAAATACAGCCCTGATGATATAATTTTAGCTGGAACTTATAGTTATGTAGATGATAAATACTTTAATAATATCGCTTACACTTATGATGTAAATCAATCAGCCATAAACAAACATACACCAGATGTTATCTTTATGAATGATAGCGTTCCTGGCAGATATGTATGGAAACGGAAAGGAACATTAATTTCTGACAATGACTTTATTTATAAAACAGGATGGAAGGAACACTCTATGGTAGATGAATACGGTTTATTTCTACAGGAGATGACATCAAAACAATCTTCTTGGAGTGTTGTTTATGAAACAGACAGTGTAGTAATTTTTGAAAAAAATAGGATTTAGCATGGAAAAATATATAGAAAATTCACCATTATTTAATTTTTTTACAAGAAGTGTAATATTGGCTTTTGTTATTACAATGACATATCATTTTACTATTGGGGTTACGTTGACTAAAGTTGATAAAATAATGGACCAAGTAATTTGGGCAAGAGAAAAGGTTGAATCAATTGATAAAAAAATGATTCAAAAAGCATTTCATCGCTGGCCTAGTAAAATCAATCTCAGTAAAGAGGAAGAGGCTAATTTAAGGGCAGATACAAAAGAGTTAATAATAAAACTATCTCCAATTATTGATGAATTCTATATGCATAAGCCGAAATTAAAATAGTTTTAATATTATCATGAAAAATATAGCCATAGTAACACCAGTGTTTAATGAGAGGGAGAATATAGAAGAATTGTTTTTGGCAGTGAATAAAATTTTTTCTAAACTTGATAATTATGAATACACACACTTATTTGTAGATAATGCATCAACAGATGGGTCAGAAGAGTTATTAATACAACTAGCTGATAAATTTAGCAATGTTAAGGTTATTGTTAATGCGCGTAATTTTGGATACGTGAGGTCGTCATTTTATGGGCTTATTAGCTTGGATGCTGATGCAACAATTTTATTAGCTTGCGATTTTCAAGAGCCACCTGAATTGATAAGCCAATTTATAGACGAATGGGAAAAGGGGCATCTTGTTGTAGGCGGGATAAAGGTTGAAAGTGAGGAGTCAAAAATCAAAAGATTTTTAAGAACTGCTTATTACAAATTAGTAAACAGCCTATCAGATGTTGAGCTGATTGATCATTATTTTGATTTTGGATTATATGATAGATCGGTTATTAAAGAGTTGAGACAAATTTCAGATACAAAGCCATACTTAAGAGGATTGATACCAGAATTGGGGTATGAAGTATTAAAAGTTGAGTTTAAACAATTAAAAAGAAAACACGGTAAAACAAAACAAAACTGGTATGAATTATTTGACACTGTTATGTTGGGTTTAACAAGTCAATCTAAAGTTCCATTACGCCTAGCTACAATTATTGGTTTTATTACTGCTGCTTTATCATTTTTCTCAGGAATGTATTATTTAATAAGAAAATTTGTTTCATGGGATTCATTTGAAATGGGTGTTGCGCCATTAGTAATAGGTATGTTTTTTATGAGTTCAATTTTATTAATTACTATTGGTGTAGTTGGTGAATATATTGGTAGCATACACACGCAAACTTTAAAAAGAAAGTATATTATAGAAAAAAATAGGTATGGATTTAACAATGAAAACATCAAAAAAACAAGTTAAAGCAAATTATTACAGTAGTAAAAAAGTTGTTTCAGAATATGATCAAAAAAGATTCTTGAGGGGCGGCGGTGTTTATGTTGCAATGAAAGAAACAGAAATAATACAATATTTTTTAACCAAGTGTTGCTCAGATGGTAGTGTTGTTATGGATTGTCCGGTTGGAACTGGAAGATTTTTACCTGTAATAAATCAAGTTACTAAACATATTGTTGCTGTAGATATATCAGATGCTATGCTGAAGAACGCATCAAGGTACAAGGCAGAGAAGTTTATAAAATCTTCTGCAGAGGATATACCTATTGAAAAAAAATCAGTTGATTTTTGGATTTCAAGCCGCTTCTTCTTTCATTTTGAAAATCTTGAAATCTTCTTTAAGGAGGCTGATAGAGTTATAAAGCCGGAAGGTTTTTTTGTATTTGATGTTTTTAATTGGAGCCCAAGATCTTTATTGCCTGAATTTATTTTGGGGGGAAAGACTTATAATCACAAACTAGATTATATTCAACAACTGTCAAACAAATATAATTTTAATATTGTAGAGGTTAGATATGCTTTCTTTATACCAACATATATAGCGAGCTTTATTCCAAATTTTTTCACCGTTTTTATTGAAAATTTAGTTGATAAAGTTAGACCAAAATGGAAAACTAAATCGTATTATTTGCTGGTAAAGAGATAGGTATAGCTTGTGAAAGTAATGATTTATACTTTTAGGAATGAAAATTCAATTTCTGGTGAGAGGTACACAACTGAATTTCTTTATAATTATTTAATATCAAATCATCAAGTAATTGAGCAAGGGGAATATAATTTAACGAAGGCGCAATCTTTTTGGACGTTTTTATCAATATCAAAATATTCTAATTTAATAAATATTAGTAATAATAATTTGGTTGACTTATTAATTATAAAAATCCCAACTACCAGTCAAATCTTTTTAATTCCACTGCTAACCAGAAGATTTAAAGGCAAGATTGTCGTGTGGGTTGATGGGCTAATGTGGGAATTTCCAGGCGCTAAGACTTCTCTTGAGTTAATCAAAAGAGAGCCTTTGGTATTTTTTGCAAGAATGTTGATAAATAATAATATATGGTCAAGATTAGCATATTTTTTACCATTAACCTATGTTGTTTCTTCAGAAACTCAAAAATTACAATTTTTTGGTTATTTGCACCCAAAGTCAAAAATACATGTTATTCCTAATGCTGTTCCATATGCATTAGATTTTATAAATTCGATAGAATTAGGGCAACAGGTCAAAAGTGGAAAAAAAGTTAAATTTGGTTATATTGGGCATTCTTATCCTGTCAAAGGGTTATCTGATATAAAGAAGTCTTTTGAGTTTTTATATAAAAAAGGCATCTCACCAGAGCTAGAATTAGCACTAAGTGAAAGGGGTGGCTTGCCCGAAAATATACAGATGTCTTTGTCTAATGTGGCGTACACAGGAGTAGTAAATAGATCTGAATTTTATTCGAGAATAGACTGTCTAATTTTCCCTTATTGGGCGGACTGGGGGACCAATACATTTCCTAGTGTTTTGTTGGAAAGCATAGAGCTCGGTATACCTGTTATCATTTCAGATAGTAAATTATCACGCGAATTATTTAGAGAAGATAGCGCTATTTTCTATGAACGAAAAAATTACCTAAATCTTGCGAATATTATTGAAAATATACACTCAAGTCATCTTAGTTTGCCTAGTAAGAAAGTCTTAAAGGGTTTGTATCGTAAAAAATTTTCAAAAGAAAGTATTGAGAGAAAATGGGGTTTAGTGATTGACATTGCCAAACCTTAAGATCTGAATGATTTTAAAATACCTTAAAATATTTTTTGGAATATTGCTCTTTTTGTTTCTTCTGATAAAATTTGACTTTAACTCAGTATTGAAAGTAATTAAATTATCTGATATAGTCTATATTTCTATTGGTTTTTCCTTGTTTTTTATATCAGGAATATTTGAAGTTTATAAGTTTTCAGCTATTTTGCCATCAAGATATAGTTTCTTCGAAGTGTTTAAAATTGTATATTCGGGTTTATTTTTTAACAACTTCATGCCGACAAATATTGGTGGAGATGCATACAGAATTCTTAAACTTGCAAAGAAAAATAGCTACAGAGAGTCATCAGTCATAGTAATAATAGACAGGCTTAATGGCCTTGCTTTAATATCTCTAATATCATTATTTGTATTATATTTCAGACCTATTGATTTAACCTTATTGAGTATAGATTTAAACTATAATTCATCATTTATTACCTTAATAGTAATATTGTTACTAGCTCTTCTTGTTAAGTTTTCAATGTCTAAATATGCAAAAGAAGTGCTTAATGATATAAAGTTGATATCTATACCCAAGTACATTACCTCTGTAATGTATTCGGCGCTTTTTCATATTTTTCGAATAGTTGGGATATATTGTTTTGTTTTGGCAGTTGGTAGTGATATGAATATTATTGATATTCCGGTGGTATTGTCAATAGTTTTGTTAATATCAATAATTCCAATTAGTATTGGCGCATTAGGTGTGAGAGAGGCGGCTTTTGTTGGTGGGTTTTCTTTATATTTAGTTGAGCCTGTGTCAGGCTTAGCTATTGCAATATTAACTAGGGTTTTTTTATTTATTCAAGCGATAGTAGGTTATTTTGCCTTCTCTCATAATGGGTAATATTTATTATTTTATTATATAAAAGGAGGTGGAATGTTAAATTTTGCACTTGTAGGATGCGGACGTATTGCCAAGAGGCATTCAGAATTACTAGGTGAAAATCAAATCGAAAATGCTCATTTGACAGCTGTTTGCGATGTGGATATAGCCCAGGCAAAAAAAATTGGCGAGCGATTCAATATTCCATACTATCAAGATATGAACACTATGATGGAAAGTGAAAATATTGATGTTGTTGTTGTGCTTACACCTAGCGGACTGCATGTTGAGAATGTAGTCAATCTTGCTAAGTATGGTAAAGATATTATGGTAGAAAAACCGATGGCATTAACAATTGATTCTGCAGACAGCATGATTAGTGCGTGTGACGAAAATAACTGCAAACTTTTTGTTATAAAGCAAAATAGATTTAATATTCCTGTTGTTAAGTTAAAAGAGGCACTAGATAGTGGCAGATTTGGAAAGTTAGTTCTCGGCACTGTTCGTGTTCGTTGGGCTAGGCATCAGCCATATTATGACCAAGCAGAATGGAGGGGGACGTGGGCTATGGATGGCGGGGTTTTAACCAATCAAGCTAGTCACCATGTTGACATGTTGGAGTGGATGATGGGCGATGTTGTAAGTGTCTTTGCGAAATCCACAACCGCATTGGCCAATATTGAGGCGGAAGATACTGCAATTGTAACTCTTAAATTTAAAAACGGCGCCTTGGGTATTATTGAGGCAACAACAGCAGCAAGGCCAACAAATTTAGAGGGGTCTATTTCTATTTTAGGTGAAAATGGTGCGGTTGTTGTTGGCGGTGTTGCGGTTAACAAAATGCAGACATGGGCTTTTGAGAATGAAGTAGAGGGGGATGGCGAAGTTCTTGAAACATATTCTGTGAATCCACCAAATGTGTATGGATTCGGTCATCAAGCATATTATGAGCATGTAGTTGGCTGCATTAAGGAAGGCAGTCAAAACTTAGTAGACGGGTTACAGGGTCGTAAGAGTATTGAATTAATTAGTGCAATATATGAGTCTATAGAAACTGGAAAAGAGGTTTTTTTACGGTTTAATCCTAAAAAATGCAAGCTAGGCCATAGTTAAAAATGCAAGATAGAAATTTTTTAGATGTTATTGATAAATCTAATGAGGGAAGGTTCTTTTTTAGTTACCCTCAGCATATTGACTTTGATAACAACGGTAATTTATATGTAATGGATTCGAATAGTTATAGCATCAAGGTAATTGATATTAAAAATAAGGAGTTATTAGCCACATTAGTACATGAAGATCTACATATCAATTCTGGCCTGGCAGTCGATAGCGATAATAATATACATATATCGGGTCTTAAAAAAAATAGATTTTTAGAAAAAAGTCAAGATCGAAAGCCAATTGAATTCCATACTGGAATTATGACTTTTGAGGGTGTATTTTAAGGCTGGATTATGAAAATTAACAACGGATACATTTCAAAAACAGCAATTATTCACAAAAATGTCTGCTTAGGGAGTAATGTTATTATTGAAGATGGGTGCATTGTCGGACTTCCTTTTGCAAAAATGAAAGGTGAATGTACGGTTATTGGAGATAATGCACACATTAGGGCAGGAACATACATCTATGCTGGAAATACAATTGGACAAAATTTTCAGACTGGCAATAAAGCCAATGTTCGTGAGCTGAATACTATTGGGGATAATGTTAGTATTGGTACCTTAACTACAATTGAGCACCATGTACACATAGCTAATAATGTCCGAATTCACTCGCAAGTTTTTGTACCTGAATTTACCATTCTTAAAAGTGGCTGTTGGTTAGGGCCAAATGTTGTAATAACCAATGCTAAATATCCAATGATTGCAAATAGTAAGCAAACTTTACAAGGTGTTATTATTAATGATAATGCTAAAATAGGAGCAAATTCTACCATTCTACCTGGAGTAGAGATTGGTGGTAATACTCTTATTGGGGCAGGAAGTGTTGTAACCAAAAGTATATCTTCTAATGTTGTTGCTTATGGTAATCCTGCCAAAACAGTTAGGAAAATTCATTATTAACAAATAAAAAAATGGTTAAATTTTTAGATTTATTTTCACAATACAAAAGTGTTCAAAAGAGTGTAGATATTGCGATTAAGAAAGTTATAGAGGAGTCTGCTTTCATAGGCGGTAAATATGTAAAAGAGTTCGAAAAAGATTTTTCGAATTATATCGGTGTCGACCATTGCGTTGGTGTTGGTAATGGTACAGATGCGCTTGAAATTGCAATCGAATCATTAAATTTTCCACCAGGATCAGAAGTTATAGTACCTGCAAATTCATTTATTGCCAGCTCTGAAGCAGTTACACGTACCAACAATAGAGTGGTTTTTTGTGATGTTGATGAAGATTCATATGTAATATCAATCAAAGATCTTAAAAAACGTATTACTTCCAAAACTAAAGCTATTATTGCGGTTCATCTTTATGGGCATTCTTGTGATATGGATGCATTAGGCAGGTTGGCTTCAAAATTCAATCTTAAAATAATTGAGGATTGTGCACAAGCTCACGGAACTGAGTACAAGGGGCGTAAAGTTGGTAGTATTGGAGATGTCTCAACATTTAGCTTCTACCCTGGAAAAAATTTAGGTGCTTATGGGGACGGTGGTGCAATAACTACAAATGATAAATGTTTAGCGGATCAATGTAGAAAGATATCCAATCATGGAAGAGTGGAAAAATATTACCATGATTTTGAAGGTAGAAATTCTAGATTGGATGGAATTCAAGCTGCAATATTGAGTGTAAAGCTAAAGTATTTAGATATTTGGCTTGATAGAAGAATGGAGATTGCAGATATTTATCTAAAAGAGTTGAATGATGTTTCTGATATAGTATTACCAACTAGAAGAATTTGGTCAAAGCAAGCCTATCATTTATTTGTTATTCGTACTGAGAAAAGGAGTGAATTAAAACAGTTTTTGATTGATAAGGGTGTCCAAGTCGGGGTTCACTATCCTGTTTCCTTGCCAAAATTAAAGGCGTATGATTACTTAAATCAAGCCAATGAAAAGCTGTTTGCAAACTCTTCAGATTCACAATTATTAAGTTTGCCAATAGGCGAACATTTATCTGTTGACGATATTTACAAGGTTACAAAATTGATAAAAGAGTTTTTTGAGTATCCTGATACTATGCTGTAAGTATATGAATGTATGGATTTTTCAAACTGGTGAGCCGTTGCCATCTGATGTCAATGCTCGGCCAATGCGCGCTATAAACTTATCTAACGCACTAACCTCATTAGGCCATAATGTTGTTTTATGGAGTTCAGATTTTTATCATCAAGAAAAAATACACCGCTACAATAATTATAAAAGAATACGGGTATCCAGTCTTCTAGAGGTTCGACTAATACCAAGCCCAGGATATAAAAAGAATGTTGGCCTTGCAAGGTTGTTTGACCACATAATTTTAGCTAAAAACTTGAATAAATTATTAAAACAAGAGAAGTCAAAGCCTGATGTCGCCTTTATTGGGTACCCGCCAATTGAATCGGCGTCAGTAATGATACATTGGCTTGCAAAACATAATTTACCTTGTTTATTGGATGTTAAAGACCAATGGCCTTCATTTATGATTGACGCTCTTCCAAAAGGCGCTAAAAGCCTAGGTCGAATTATATTTTCACCGTATTTTTATTTAGCCAAACGAGCCATGAAGGAGGCAACAGGGCTGACTGCCATGGCTAACGATTTTTTGATGTGGGCCCTTGATTTTTCAGATAGAATAAAAACTGGCAACGATCTTGTTGTTCCCTTAACAACTTCAGTCGATCAAGTTAGTGCTAGTGAAACAAAAAATGCATTACAATGGTGGCTGGAAAAGGGTATTGCTAACAACGGGGAGGCGAAAATTATGTTTGTTGGTAGTCACTATCCCTCATTAGATTTTTCACCTATTTTTGAAGCTGCTGAATTATGCATAAGCAATAACATAAAATGTAATTTTATTATTTGTGGACACGGTGAATTAACAAAAGGCCTTGTCGATAGAGCCAAAAAATATAAAAATATATTCTTTCCTGGGTGGGTTGATCGACCAAAAGTTGAAGTTTTAGCAAAAATGTCTATAGCCTCGATTGCACCTTTCAAAAATATTGATTGCTATGTGAAAAGCTTACCTAATAAGGTGATTGATTCTCTTTCTCTTGGTCTTCCAATATTAAGCCCCTTGAATGGTGAAGTAAAAAGATTGATCGATATTGAAAAGGTTGGTCTGACATATTATGATGGTTCAGGTTTTTCTTTATATGAAAATATTATCAAATTAAAGTTAGATAAAAATCTATGTAAAATTCTTTCAGAAAATGCAGTTAAACTATATAACAAAAAGTTTTCGTATGAAAAAGTTTATGGTGGATTGGTTAAGCATTTAGAAAATATAGCCACAAAATAATGATTGATAAGGACATTGAGAGGCGTCGCTATGACAATAGGGCTAAGTTTTGGCTTAATGCTAATGAATTGGATTGTATTGACCAAACCCCCAAGCATCTTAACATTCCATACGAGCACTATTTTAAGCTTTTAGAGGAGGTGTATGACCAGCATAAATTGTTAGAAATTGGTGCCGGAATGGGTGAGAACACCAGTTCATTGCTTGATGCGTCATTTAAAGTAACTTCTACCGATATCTCTCCAAAATCTGTAAAGGTTATGAGAAACAGATTTTCTAAATATTCAAATTTTTCTGCAGAAGTTGCCGACATGGAAAAACTACCGTTTAATAATGAAAGTTTTGATGTGGTTTGTAGTGCTGGTAGTTTAAGTTATGGAGACAATGATGTGGTTATGAATGAAATTTATAGAGTTCTTAAACAGGGGGGGGGTGATGATTGCAGTGGATTCTCTGAATAATAATCCTATTTATCGATTTAATCGATATATGCATTACCTTAAAGGTAACAGATCTAAAAGTACACTTATGCGAATGCCAACTATAAGTTTGATTGACAAATATACGGAAAAGTTTGGACATGCAGAAGTAAAGTTTTTTGGCGCTATAACTTGGGCTTTTCCTTTGCTAAGTAAAGTGTTAACTGAACAGGCGCTGAGCAAGCTCTCTAACTGGGTGGATGCCAAGTTTGACATACAAAGTTCAGCCTTTAAATTTGTAATAATGTTGGAGAAAAAATGAAGCATGAATTGAAGGGGTTATCTAACCCAGAAAAATATCACAATTCGATATCAGTTGATAATCAAAATGTTGATGTATTGAAAAACATGTTGAGTACTATGCTTCTCATTAGGAAAACTGAACAGCAATTAGCCCTAGGAAGAAAAAATGGATTGATTGGTGGTCCAGTCCATCTTGGTGCTGGTCAAGAGGCAATTGCTGTTGGCGTTTCTCATAACCTTAAAAAGACTGATCGTGTGTTTGGAGCCCATCGTTCACACTCGCATTTGCTTGCATTAAATCCTGATTTTTATCGATTATTTGCCGAGGTTCTGGGCAAGAAAACAGGATTTTCAAAGGGCATGGGGGGATCCATGCATTTGTATGATCAGCCTAGTGGTTTTTATGGTTCGGTGCCTATTGTGGCTGGTACAGTGTCCTTAGCAGTAGGAGCGGCAATGGCAGCAAAAATGCAAAATACAGATGATATAGGGGTGGCGTATATTGGGGATGGTGCAGTAGAAGAGGGCGTTGTGCATGAATCATTTAATTTGGCGAAAATTCAAAAAGCACCAATGTTGTTTGTAATTGAAAATAATCTATTCGCTAGTCACATGCATATTTCGTTAAGGCAACCAAGTAATATGATTTCAAGATTTGCTATAGCTAACGATATTCCTTACAAATTAGTAGATGGAAATGATGTAGTTGCAGTGGCTAAAGCATCTAAAGAGTTAATTGACGATATGCGTGCCGGCAAGGGGCCTGGATTGATAGAGTTGGTAACTTACCGGTGGTATGGTCATGTCGATTGGCGTGATGATGTTGATGTGGGTGTTGATAGGGCGCTTGATGATATTGAGAATTGGAAAGCTAGAGATCCTATTGCGCGCTTATCTAAATCAATGATTAAGTCTAAAATTTGGACTGAAGAGCAGGAGTTAGAGCTAGGCAATAAAATTGATAAAGAAATACAGATTGCTTGGAAAATGGCGATGAATGATCCGTACCCTTCATCTGATGCAACCTTAAAATATGTATATTCATAGGCATAAGTAAATGAAAACTCAAAAACATAATTACGGTACAGCTATATTAGCAGCATTTGAATATCTATTAGAAAACTACCCAGAGGTGTTTGTAATTGGTCAGGGCTTATGGAGTCCTTGGTATGTAGGTAACTCTATGACAGATTTAGATAAAAAATTTGGCACTAAACGTGTTATTGATACACCTGTATCAGAGTCAGCTTGCACGGGTGCAGCAGTAGGTGCATCACTGGCTGGCATGAAGCCTATTGTGGTTCACCCTCGTATGGATTTTATGCTTTACGCTATGGACGCTGTAGTTAATCAAGCGGCTAAATGGTCACATATGTTGGGAGGGCAGGCTCACCCTGGTGTAACGATTCGTAGTATTATTAATCGTGGTGGAGAGCAGGGTGCACAACATTCCCAGGCTTTGCATGCGTGGTTTGCACATGTGCCGGGATTGCGAGTAGTAATGCCTACTACTGTAGCTGATGCACGAGATTTATTAATTGCATCAGTGTTGTGTAACGACCCTGTTATGTACATTGATGATAGATGGCTATATGATCAAGAAGACGAACTGCCTCCTGTAGTTGAACTTGATTTGACCAATCAAAAGCCAGTGGTTAGTATTACTGGAAGTGATATAACTATTGTTGCCTCTGGTCATGCATCATTGCTCGCGAGAGAGGCGGAAAAGTTGTTGAAATGTGAGAGTATATCAGTGGAAGTGATAGATGTGAGAGTGTTAAATCCTTTCCATGCTGAAGAGATTATAGAGTCTGTCAAAAAGACAAAAAATTTATTGGTAGTTGATTCTGGCTGGATTTCTGGAGGCTTCTCTGCTGAGATTATTGCCAAGGTGGTTGAGCAATTACCTGTAGATTGCTTAAGCAATCCACCAGTAAGGGTTGCTTTGCCTGATGCTCCTGCGCCAACTTCAAGAGTTCTTGAAAAAGCTTATTACACCTCTACTGATGATGTGGTTGAGGCAGTTAAAAAAATATTGAATAGTTAAAATTAAAAGGAAAAATCATGCCAACACAAGTCCCGTTTTTTGAATACCCAAGATTATGGTCTGATGATAGAGAGGAGTTTTTATCAATAATTGATAACGTTTCATCGTCAGGTGGTTTTATTTTACAAAAGGCTGTTTCCGATTTTGAATCAGCATTGGCTAATTACGCAGGCTCTAATTATGCTGTTGGTGTGGGTAATGCAACTGATGGTATGGAGATATTCTTAGAAGCAATTGGAATTAATTCAGGGGATGAAATTATTATCTCATCTCATACAATGTTAGCAACTGCCTCTGCAATTAAAGTTGCAGGTGGTGTGCCTATTCCTGTTGATATTGGTGAGGATAATTTAATCAGTATTCAAGCAATAGAAGATGCTATCACACCAAATACTGTTGGAATCATGCCAACTCAGTTGAATGGCCGAGTGTGCGATATGGATGCTATTTTAGCTATCGCTAAGAAGCGTGGACTGTTTGTTGTTGAAGATGCGGCACAGGCGTTAGGAGCAAAGTATAAAGGGCAGCATGCAGGTACATTTGGACTGGCATCTGATATCAGTTTTTTTCCTGCAAAAGTATTAGGTTGTCTTGGAGATGCGGGCGGTGTATTAGTGAATGATAAAGACCTGTACCATAAAATATTCCAATTGCACGATCACGGGCGAGATGTTGATGGTGAGGTAAGAAGGTGGGGCAGAAATTCAAGACTAGACAATATACAAGCTGCAATATTAAGTCATAAACTAAAAACTTATGACAAGGTAATTGCACGTAGAAGAGAGGTGGCGCAAATGTATCAAGAGCGTTTAGGAATGTTGAATGAATTACAACTTCCGGCCCCACCAAGCACGACATCGGATAATTTTGATGTGTATCAAAATTATGAATTAACAGCAGATAATAGAGATGAGCTAAAAGTTTACTTGGGTGAAAAGAATATTGGCACACTTATTCAATGGGGTGGTACGGCAGTACACCAATTTACACAATTGGGCTTTAATCAAGTGTTGCCAGATACGGAGCGATTTTTTGAGCGCTGTATTATGCTTCCAATGAATGTGTTTATTAGCGATACTGATGTTGATTATATTTGTGAGTCAGTTACAGAATTCTATAGGAAATGATTAAAAGACTAGTTGATATTTTGGCATCATTCTTTGGATTGTTAATCACTAGCCCAATTTTGTTGCCTGTTATGTTTTTAGTATGGAAAGAGGACAAAAAGTCACCGTTTTACATTGCGCCAAGATCTGGTAGAAATGGCACGATATTTAAGATGGTTAAATTAAGATCAATGGTGGTTGATGCGGATAAGTCTGGTGTGGATTCAACTAGTGGTAATGATATGAGAATCACTCCAATAGGCCATAAAATCAGAAGATACAAACTTGATGAGCTTATTCAGCTGTGGAATGTGCTGATAGGTGATATGAGTCTCGTTGGCCCTAGGCCTAATGTGAAAACTGAAACTGATTTATATACAAATGTTGAAAAAGGATTGCTTTTAGTAAGACCGGGAATTACTGATTTCTCATCAATCGTATTTTCAGATGAGGGTGAAATTTTAGAAGATAAAGACGACCCAGATCTTGCATACAACCAACTTATTAGACCTTGGAAAAGTAGGTTAGGATTGGCCTATATTGAAAATCAGTCAATTTTTTTAGATATGCAGATTATTTTTTATACTGTTGTCGGTATCATTTCCAAACCTAGGGCGCTTATCTGGGTGACAAAAAAATTAAATAATTTGAATGTTGATACAGATACTGTAAAAATTTCTAAAAGAAAAGTGAGTTTATACCCTTTTCCTCCTCCTGGTTCAGATGAGATAGTTAGTTCAAGATGACTTGACTTTTCTATAGTCAACTAATAATCAGCCAATTATTATTAGTCCAACTTTGAAGATATCTCATTGCACTAGTTTCCGATTTCCAACCACCTCTAAGCATAATTTTCTCTAGCGGGATATTTTTGTCTAGTAAATCAAGTGCACGCCAACTCCTAAATGAGTAACCTGCTTCACTTCTAGTAAGATCAAACATGGTGTTTTCGGTATTTTGAATTCGCATTAGTCTTACGGTACATTCTGCCATCTTGACTATGAGTGCTTTCTCGATTGAGGTTTGTGGATCAATAATAAAGGGTCAGGCATTTACTATTTACTTAATTAGATCGTAAATCTGCTATAATAACCACATGGCACGCAAACCAAGAATTAACAAACCTGGCTTTTATCACCTGATTAATCGTGGTGTTGAAAGAAGAAAAGTTTATATTGAAGATGATGACTATGTAAGGTTTTTAGAAATCTTAAATGAAGCGTCTGAGTTGTACGGTTTTTCAGTGTATTCATTTTGTTTGATGAGTAATCATTATCATTTGTTAATAGAGACTAATAGTGATAATTTATCGTTAATTATGAAACAGGTAAACTCAAAATATGGCATGTACTTTAATGGTAAATATAAGCGTGTTGGTCATTTGTGGCAGGGGCGGTTTAAGTCGCAATATGTGTATGATCATCAATATTTAGATACTTTGATTAAATACATTGAGTACAATCCGGTTAAAGCCAGGATAACGAGAAAAATTGGTGAATATTTATGGGCGATGAGTTCAAGTAATTTTGAATGTTTAATTTTGAATGTTAAGTTATTAAATTCTGAATTATTTGATTTTGAGTTATTGCGGCAAGTTAATTTTGATTTGGGTTTTAGCGATGATGATGAGAAGGTTATTTGTGAGTTTGAAGAGACTAGGTTTGAAATAAAAGAAGATGACGTTGTTATTAAAAACAAAAAGTCATTCGACCGGTGTTTTGATAGCGTTGATAGAGAGATGGGTATTGTGCAAGCATTAAGGTCAGGATATACGCAAGTAGAGGTGGGTAATTATTTAGGTTTGTCTAATATTGCTATTTCTAAAATATATAAAACCTATAGAGGCAAAGAGGTGCTTTTTAATAAGTTAAAAGATTTGGGCGTGTTTTGGAGTTATAGTAAAGAGCTAAATTATCAACAATGTGGAAATGAGCTGTTTATTGAATATTTGTTGAAATATGGTGATTTTGACGATATTGTGCAAGGGTTTAAACTGTTTGGCAAGAGAATTATTAAAAGTGTATGGCAATCAACAGTGATTAGCAACAATCAGTTTGTTAGGCTAAATGTGATGCTGGCTAATGTGTTTTTTGATATGGATGTTGATGGTAGTTATTTTAAAAATATAGAAAATGAAAGATATAAAAAACTTAGAATGCTTGCTTCCTAATACGCAAGATTTGCTGTTGGAGCTTATTGATAATTGTGAATTTTTACACAAGTATGTTTTGTGTGGTGGCAGTGCATTGGCATTGTATTTGTGCCATAGAAAGAGTGAAGACTTAGATTTTTTTACCTATGGTGATAGTTTTGACTTACAGGAGATATTTAATTATTTAAATACTTTTGATAATGCACAAATTATCAACCAATCAGATGAACAAGTAGATGCAATAGTAGATGGCGTTAAGTTAACTTTTTTTAATGCTAAATGGTTTTTTTTAAAGCCAAAAAAAATAAAACAGTTTAATTTGAGTTCAATTGATGCGATTGCAGGAATGAAAGTTAATACACTTTTTTTGAGAGCCAAATATAGAGATTATTATGACTTGTACTGTTTAACAAAAGATAAAATGAGTTTAAAGGAAATTTTTAATAGTGGCCTTTCTATTATGCCCAATATAAGTTTTAAGCTTTTTGCCATGGCGTTGGTTTATGTTGAAGATATAGAAGATGATAATATTGAATATTTGGATCCTGTAGAAAGTATAGATAAAAATAGAATCGGTGTTTTCTTTAAAAACAAATTGAAAAGTTATAGTTTGTGATGAATTAAAGGGGTGTAGCACTTAATTAATGATGAATAAGATCATAAAACTTTCAAGAATTAATAAGCAATTAATTATGCTGTTGGTTGATGCTGTTTTGCTGGTGTCAATATTATTGGCATCATTCTCAATTCGACTTGGGTATTGGTATTTTCCACAGAGTGATTTGGCGTGGGTGATATTTGGTGCGCCAGTGATTGCTAACGTTATCTTTGTGCGTTTTGGCTTGTATCGTGCGGTGATTCGCTATATTGGATTTAAAGCGCTTTGGGCAATTGTACAGGCGGTGTCTCTTTATGCGTTAGTGTGGGGTGTTATTGGCTTTATGGCTGCCGTGGATGGTATTCCTCGTTCAGTTATATTGATTAACTGGGTGTTGTCTCTGTTGGCAATTGGCGGGGTGCGAATTTTCGCTAGAGCTCTGCTCAGCGGAAATTCGAATTTTAAATGGTTAATGTTTAATTTTGAATTAAACAGCCAAAGCGATAAAAAGCGAGTACTGGTGTATGGTGCAGGTGATGCGGGTGTTCAGTTGGTATCAGCATTAGAACACTCTTGTGAATACAATCCTGTTGGGTTTGTTGATGATGCTCAAGCTTTGCAAGGTAATCATATTAGGGGGTTGGAAGTTTACTCAGTTGATGCGATTGAAGGGGTTATTAGCAAGTTAAAAGTGGATGAGGTGTTGATTGCGATGCCAAGTGCTTCTCGCACTAAACGACTGGATATTATTAATCAACTAGAGCCGTATCCAGTGTTGGTGCGCATGTTGCCAGGTGTGGCAGAGTTGGCTGAAGGCAAGGTGAGTATTGGTGATTTGCGTGTGGTGAGTATTAAAGACCTGCTTGGGCGTGATTCAGTAAAAGCCAATAAAGAGCTATTAGGAAAAAATATTACCAATAAGACGGTGGTGGTAACGGGTGCAGGCGGCTCGATTGGATCTGAGCTGTGCAGGCAAATTGTTTTTTTAAAACCAAAAGCGCTAATCTTGTATGAGATGAGTGAGCTGGCGCTTTACACCATTGAAAAAGAGTTGTCTAACATTGGCATGTATTCATTGGATATTTATCCGGTTTTGGGCAGTGTGAAAAACAAAGCTAGACTTGCTAATGTGTTTAAACGTTTTGGTGTGGATACTATCTATCATGCAGCGGCCTATAAGCATGTGCCAATGGTGGAGTTTAATAATACCGAAGGGGTTGATAACAATATCTTTGGTACTTTGAATTGTGCGCAAGTAGCTATTGATAGTGGTGTTGAGACTTTTGTATTAATCTCTACCGACAAAGCAGTGCGTCCGACCA
>Ga0209992_10000898_pt1 | contig 35721 bp, 39 predicted proteins | sample 2SBtaG_2_FD_182564 | JGI IMG/M metagenome (GOLD analysis project Ga0209992, IMG submission 182564) | Deep subsurface microbial communities from Kolumbo volcano to uncover new lineages of life (NeLLi) - 2SBTROV12_ACTIVE470 metaG (SPAdes)... | ecosystem: Environmental > Aquatic > Marine >...
CCACTTGGAACATGACCAGTTGGTACGTATTGAGAGGCAGATTGACAGTGTTTGTGCTGATCATCGAAAAAAATATCTGCACTAAATTCTTTTAAGAAAACACCTTTGTCTAGTCCGCCTAAGAAAAACGACTCATCGATACGAATACCCCATTCTCGCATGGTGTGAATGACGCGTTTGTGTGAGGGGGCAGAGCGTGCTGTAACCAGTGCAGTCCTAATCGGGTTATTTTCTACCGGGAAGGCAGATTGAATTTTGTGTAGGGATTTTAAAAAGCACTTAAAAGGCCCGGCCTTGAGCTCTACATTGGCTGAATTTTTTTCATTTTCTTCAAAAGCTTCAATGCCTTTTTCTTGGTATATTTTTTCTGCTTCATCTGAAAAGATGACAGCATCACCATCAAAAGCAATGCGCAGTTGCGTGTCATGAGAATCATTTGACCCAGAACCCACAATAGAGGCAGCGGCAAAGCCCGATTCTAGTGCTTTTTGTACATCTTGATAGTTGCTTGATAAAAACAAGTCTGCCTCAAAAGCGCCAACTAAAGTGTGTGTGCTTTCGCCACGGGTAAAGGCTGCTCGTGAGATGTTAAGCCCATAATGTTCAATCGAATTAAAGATGCGTAAGCCAGTATCAGCGCTGTTGCGAGAGAGTAAGATAACATCAATTGGGTTTTGCTTGGTATTAAGGTTTAATAGTTTTTTAACTAGGGTAAAGCCAACGCCGGGTTTTAAGATAACCTCTTCATTTTCTTCTTGGTGTTTAGCGTAAGCCTCTACACCATGCTCTTTAAAAATTTGGTGCGACTCGTCTAAGTCAAACAAAGCTCTTGACGAGATTGCAATAACCAATTTTCCTTCAGCTTTTGGATCTACAGCGTCTGCCATGATGCTCCTTGAGAAGGTGAATTGGATTTATCCAAGAGAGGCTGCCCTGGGGTATATTTACTTAGGCAATAATCTAACCATCTTTCGATAAAAGTATTGAGTTCCCATTGTATATCCATATCAGAGCACTTGGCTAAGAATGGGTGGTTAACGTTAAGCGTGGTTTCGTTACAGACTGAAATGACTTCGAGAAGATTGGCATCAAAATATACTTTAAATTTAATATCAGGTCGGTTGATTGATCCCGCAGGGGAGTCAAGCTGATGAGTCAAAATAAAAGTAGTGGTGTAAGGCGTTTTGTCTTCTACAAACAAATGCAAGTCATGTTCACCTGAACACTTAGCAACACTATGATGCGAGATAATCGGTAGCAAGGGAATGAGTTGTGATATTTTTTTAAAATTAATCTCAAACAAATCAGAAACCTGAGCGTAGCTTTTTGGCTTTTGCTGATTATATAAATCTCTGATGAGTGTTGTTTCTAAATCCATTGTGTGCTGTATTCTAATTTGCCATTACTGTGTAATGTGTATTGGTTAAATCCAATTCTATTTTCATTGTCAAATTGTAGCGCAGTCGATGGACATGAAATAAGCGCAACATCGTTGTTGTTAAATTCACTGGCTTGGTGGGCATGCCCCCACAAAACTGCCTTTATTTTAGGGTATTTATTCATCACATTGAACAGTTCGTCTGCATTTTCTAATGAGAGTGAATCATCCCAATTTGATTGCATAGAAACAATTGGATGATGTAGAGCAACAATGTTGTATTTAGCCTTGCTGTTTTGTAAATCTTGATCAAGCTGATGAAGTGCTTGTTTAGTGACATAGCCACTGGTTTTTGATGCTTGAGTTGAATCAATAATAACCACTTCCCAATCACCTAGGCTAAATTTGGAAATCAGTTGTTTAGAGAAAATTTGATTGAGATTGTCTATTTGGTCATGATTGCCACTCAACACGACAATATCAGATTTAATTGGTGCAAGCATCTGTTGTAATACTTGGTAAGAATTAAGTGTTCCGTTATGAGTAAGATCGCCTGTAATCAGTAAGGTGTCACAGTTGTATTTAGCTACAGCATCAATAACCGAAGTCAGGTTGGCGTGAGTATCTACACCCATCGATTCTACTTGGTCGTCAATATGGCAGTCACTAATTTGGATTAAGTTGTAGCTTTGTTTCACGGCGCTGATTCAAAGCTAACACGAGCGCTTAATCCGGTGAGCAACTCGTAGCTAATCGTGTCACTATTATTAGCAACCACCTCAACAGGCAGTTGATCGTCACCCCATAAAGTCACTTTATCGCCAACATTGGCTTTTGTTGTACTAATGTCTACACAAATCAAATCCATTGACACACGGCCAACCAATGGACACAAAATACCGTTAATAAGTACAGGCGTGCCATTTTTGGCATGTCTAGGGTAGCCATCACCATAACCAATACCAATCACAGCCAACGTGGTGTTTTTATCGGCTGTCCAGGTGGCACTATAGCCAACTGATTCGCCCGCTTGCAAGGTTTTGATTGAGAGTATGGGTGCAGACAACCTCATCACTGGTTTAAGTTGATCGTTAGGTGTGTTAAATGGGGATGCGCCATACAGCATAATACCAGGGCGTACAAAATCAAATACAGCCTCTGCTTGAGAGAGGATTGCGGCAGAGTTTGCCATCGATCGAGTATTTGCTTTAGCTGTTAATGTTTTAAAGCGATTAAGCTGGGCTTTATTCATAGGGTGATCAATTTCGTCAGCACAAGCAAAATGACTCATAACGCAGGCAATTTTTATCAATGAATGATCATCAAATAAAGACAAGCATTCTTGATATTCTTCACTAGATAAACCTAGTCGATGCATACCAGTATCAATTTTTAGCCAAATATTAACCGCTTGTTTGGTGTTATTAATAATAGAAATTTGTGATGCATGGTGTACAATAATATGGCAATTCAAATCAATGGCGTGTTGTAATTCAGCCTCTGAATAGATGCCTGATAATAGCAAAATAGGGTGCTTGGTAATCGCTCGTAATTTTTCAGCTTCTGTTAGTTCACTAACAGCCAACATATCTGAGTTATTAATTAATGGATGAATACAATCTAGATGATGACCATAAGCATCAGCTTTGATCATTGACACTATCTTAGCGCCAGAGGATAGCTGTTTTACAACAGATAAATTATGAGCGAGTGCTGATTGTGAAATAGAGGCAGTGGCTTGCATAAAGTTGCCTATTAGAAGTTAAAACTCTTCTGTATCAAAATTGTCCGCGTTATTCAAATAGGCTGCTTCTATTTGGTTTTCATCCGGCGCATTTGTCATTTGGTCGTCATAGGCCAAATTATCAAAACGTGTGTATTGTCCCGTCCATTTTAATTTTATTCTGCCTGTTTCTCCATTACGATGTTTAGCAACTTCTAAATCTGCTTTGCCAATTTCATCAGGGTTGGCATTTTCCCCTTCTTTAGAGGCGTAGTATTCGTCTCGATAGACAAAGGCAATAATATCAGCATCTTGTTCAATAGAGCCAGATTCACGTAAGTCAGACATCATTGGCATACGGCCTTTGTTTGCATAAGGGCGAGACTCTACACCACGATTAAGTTGAGATAGGGCAATCACAGGTACGTCAATTTCTTTAGCTAACGCTTTGAGTGAGCGAGAGATTTCAGAGATTTCTTGCACTCTATTTTCACTCTTTCCATGTACGGTCATTAACTGCAGATAATCAATCATGATGAGTGATAATTCTGGGTATTGTCTTTTCATTCGTCGCGCTTTTGCACGAATTTCAGTTGGGGTGATAGACGGGGTTTCGTCAATTAGGATGTCATTATTTTCCATCGCTCTAACAGCATGATTAAAACTATTCCAATCAGTTTCAGTCATGTCGCCAGCGCGTATTTTTTTACTGTCAATGTGTCCAAATGAAGAAATCATGCGAAGCATCAAAGATTCGGTAGGCATTTCTAAAGAAAAAACCAATACTGGCTTATTTTGCTCAATCGCAACATTGCCAACAATATTCATAGCAAGTGCTGTTTTTCCCATTGAAGGTCGTCCTGCAATAATAATCAATTCACCATTTTGCAAACCTGAAGTTTTTTCATCTAAATCGGTGAATCCGGTTTCTAGCCCCGTTAGTCCGCCTTTATTTTTCGCCCATTCTTGAACTGTATTTACCACGTTTTTGGTAATTTCTTTTATATTGATAACATCTTGCTTTCCACGAGTAATTTGCTCAGCAATATTAAATATTTTTCGCTCAGAAAGATCAATTAATTCTTGTAATTCAGTATCTTTTGGATGGTAAGCAGCATCCGCAATCTCGTGGCTAGTGATAATAAGCTGTCGATAAACTGAAAGCTCTCGCACATGTTTTGCATAAGTTTGAATGTTAGATATGCTAGGCGTGTTTTCAGCAATTTGTGCCAAATAAGCAAAACCACCCACTGAATCCTCTTCACCTGTTTTTTTTAATCGCTCTTTAACAGTTAGAATATCGGCAGGATCACCGTGCTCTAAAAGTAGGGCGATTGCATTAAAAATAAGTCGGTGAGAGGCATTATAAAAATCATCGACTGTTAACGCATCAGCTACCTGCTCCCAGGCCTCATTATGTAGTAATAATCCACCAAGTACAGATTGCTCTGATTCTAGTGAATTTGGCGGTATATTAGCGTTTTCGATGTCCATGTGCGTTGTTTAAATAATAAAAAACCCTCTCTCGAGGGTTTTAATTTTAACGCAAATTTTAAGTGATAATGTTAGTTATTCTTCATCTTCTGAAGCTTCAACTACGACCTTAACATCGACGTTAATATCAGTGTATAAAGTAACGCTAATATCATACTCACCAACATAACGAATTGCCTCTGGCATGTTGATATCACGCTTTTCAACCTCATGGCCACTAGCTGCCAAATTAGCAACAATATCTGCTGTGCCGATAGAGCCAAATAGTTTGCCTTCATCGCCAGCATTTGCTGTAATGGCACAAACAACACCTGACATAGCTTCAGCTTTAGCCTGCGCATCTTTTAATGCAGCTGCTTCTTTTGCTTGTAGATCGGCCTTAATTGCTTCAAATTCAGCCATGTTAGCTGTTGTTGCTGGCTTAGCCTTGCCTTGTGGAATTAAGAAGTTACGTGCATAGCCCGACTTAACGTTAGCCAAATCGCCTAAGTTGCCTAATTTACCAATTTTTTCTAATAAAATTACTTGCATGATTAACTCCTATTTCTTGTGTTTGTCAGTATAAGGAATCAATGCTAGGAATCTAGCTCTTTTGATTGCAGTGGTTAGTTGACGTTGGAATTTAGCACTGGTACCTGTCATTCTTGATGGTGTAATTTTGCCACTCTCGTCAATATTCTTTAGTAGTACATCCACATCTTTGTAGTCAATTTCTTTAACGCCTGCAGCGGTAAAACGACAAAAAGTGTTGACTTTAATTTGAGGTCTGCGTTTTCTCTTTTGTTGCTTAGCCATAATAATCTCCTATCTCTTAACCGGTTTCTTGTCTTCGTCTTTAGCGTTCATCATTGCTGAAGGCTCAGTAATCGCTTCTTTTTTAGAAATAATTAAATTTCTTAAGATTGAATCATTAAAACGGAAATTATAATTTAGCTTATCAAGTGTTTCTTGACCACACTCAATGTTCATCATTAAGTAATGCGCTTTATAAATTTTGTCAATTGGATAAGCCAGGTGTTTACGACCCCAGTCTTCTTCACGGTGAATATTACCACCGTCAGCAGTAATCATTTCTTTGTACTTATCCATCATAGTACCTACCTGAGCCGATTGGTCAGGGTGCACAATAAGTGCTATCTCATAGTGTCTCATGAGTTCTTTCTCCTTATGGTTATTATAAAAATAGCTTGGAACACCACGCTCTCAAGCAAGGGAGTGGGTATTTTATACTAATTGTAAGTTTTTCACAATCATTAATCAGTACGAAAAAACCTTTAACAGGTGGATTTTGTTAAAATTGACTCAATATATTGACAAAGGTGTTTACTTTCTTGATTTCAAAACCAATCACTATTAAATGGCTAAAGCGCTTAATGCTATTGGGTATTTTGTTGTTTTCCTTGTATTTGGGTTATTTAAATTATTTGGTCAAAACTGAATTTTCAAAGCCGCTAACGCCGACTCATTCTACTTTGTCATTAGAGCAATACCCTAAGCCGTTGTTAAACATGTTGTTATTGGTGGAGGATCAATCGTTTTTTAATCATCCGGGTGTGGATTTTAAAGAAATTGCCAGAGTGTTACGTGATTATTGGCTGCATGATAAGCCAATACGAGGGGCGAGCACACTAACTCAGCAATTGATCAAAAATACTTTGTTGACTAGAGAGCAAACGATTAGTCGTAAATTTAATGAAGTGTTGATGGCGTTATTACTTGAGGCGTCTTTTGACAAAGATTTTATCCTTAATCGTTATATGAATACGGTGTATCTTGCACAGCAGGGCAATACCCCAATTTATGGGTTCGAGAAGGGTGCTCAATTTTACTTCAACCAGTCTATTGGTGATTTATCAGCTGAAGAAGTGGCAACCTTAGTAGCTTTGGTAAAAGGGCCGAGTTATTACCATCCAATCAAACATGCTAAAAGATTAGCCAAACGCAGGCAATTGGTTTTATCTATCTATAATAAGTTTGAGAAAATTGTAAAATAATCAAATCATGAATTTATTAGCGATCGATACCTGTACTGAAGTTTGTTCAGTGAGTCTTTACACCGACGGTGTGAAGATTAATCGTTTTGTTAAAGATGTGGCAAAAAGCTCAGGGCTTATTTTGCCTTTGTGTGACGAGGTGTTTGCCGAAGCAGATGTCACTGTGGCTGATTTAGATAGCATTGTTTACACCAAGGGCCCTGGTGCATTTACCGGTGTGCGTATGTGTATTGGCGTAGTACAAGGTATGTCATTGGCGCATGATATTCCCACCATGGGTTTTTCTACTTTAGAGCTTGTAGGTTTTGGTGCAGCCAAAAAACATAAGTCTGAAAAAATTGCTGTCGCACTTGATGCTCGTATGGGCGAAGTGTACTGGGGCGTATATCAAGACCAAAAACTGTCTAATGAGAGCCTTAAGAATCCAAATGACGTTGATGTGTTAAATCAAGATTTTATCGGTGTGGGTACGGGCTGGGGCGCTTATGAAAGCGAGCTGTCTAAGCAAACAGGTGTTAATCATTATGAGTCAAATTTTTATCCTAAGGCTGAAAATTTAATTGATTTGTATCTAAATCACAAAGACAATCAAAGCAATGAATTACCACTACCGACTTATTTACGTAATAATGTGGCGCAGAAATCATTAAAATAATTTGCAATTCTTAATCATTAATTATTAATCAGTATGTGGAAATGGATTCAGGCGTTTGCCTCACCACAAAATTTTTACCGGATTAGCGAAAAACTAATTCCTTGGTTTTTATATCCGTTTATTGCCTTAACTTTGGTAGGGCTATATTGGGGTTTGTCTGTGTCACCAGCTGATTATCAGCAAGGTGATAGTGTGCGTATTATGTATGTCCATGTACCCGCTGCATGGATGAGCTTACTTATTTATGTGGTCATGGCTATTGCAGGTGCGATAGGTCTTATTTGGCAAATTAAGTTGGCTAATGTAGTGGCATCTGTTTCAGCGCCGATTGGTGCGGCTTTTACTTTCTTGGCCTTAGTCACTGGAGCGGTATGGGGTAAGCCAATGTGGGGTACTTGGTGGGTATGGGACGCACGCCTAACCTCTGAGCTAATCTTATTGTTTTTGTATTTAGCTTATATGTCGCTTAACAATGCTTTTGACAACCCTAAAACTGCAGCCAAAGCTTCTTCAGTATTGGCAATTGTGGGTTTAGTAAATATTCCGATTATTTATTATTCAGTTGAATGGTGGAATAGCTTGCACCAAGGTTCAAGTGTGAGTGTAACCAAAGTATCAATGCAGATCGATATGTTTATTGCTTTAATGCTAATGAGCTTTGCTTTTAAATTTTTATATGGCGCTTTAGTGTTGATGCGAGGTAGGGACGAAGTATTAGTAAGGGAACAGAATTCACGCTGGGTTAAGGACATTATTACCGGAGGTCAGAGATGATAGCATTACTTGATTTGGTGTCATTTGATAAATACACCTACTATATATGGTTTTCATATTTTTTAACTTTTGCGGTGATTTCCGTTCTATTTTTTAGAACCAAATCACTTCACGAAAATGCAATTACTCAATTACGCATTAAATACTCAAGAGGTAAGTAGATGACTAAAAGACAAAACAGAATGGTGTTGGTTGGACTTTTAATTGCAGGCGCAATTTTAGCAGTGACGCTTTTATTGCAAGCATTGGGCAGCAATACTAACTATTTTTATTCGCCAACTGAAGTGGCAGAAGGAAAGGCGCCGACAGGTAAGAGTTTTCGTTTAGGCGGTTTAGTTGCTGTAGGTAGCGTAAAGCGTAAAGATATGACGGTTAACTTTGATGTAACAGACAATAAAAACAAATTTAGCATTGAATATACCGGCATCTTGCCAGATTTGTTTAGAGAGGGGCAGGGTATTATTACCACAGGCTCATTAGTGAATGGCACGTTTGTAGCAACAGAAGTGCTCGCCAAGCATGATGAAAATTACATGCCGCCTGAAGTGGCTGACGCTTTAGAAAAAACCAAAAAATCTGAACAATAGCCATGGGTAAATTTTTACCATTAGCTTTATTTGTTGTATTAGCGTATTTTTTATTAGATGGTTTGGGGCGCGATACTAAGACACTACCCTCACCATTAATTGGCAAACCTTTTCCTAATCTTGAAGTGGTGGATTTTCATACGGGAGAAAAATACCTAACCCAAGATAAATTAAAAGACAAAATATCGCTGGTCAACGTTTGGGCATCTTGGTGTGCTACTTGCCATGTAGAGCATCAAATGTTAATCAATATTGCCAAGTCTGACCCAGTGCAAATGATGGGTATTAACTATAAAGATGAAAAAAAATCAGGCACTTGTGTTGAAGCAGATAGAGATCACACTAATTTTGGTGATTGTTTTTTAAGTATGCGTGGCAACCCATTTGATTTTGTTGTTTTCGATGAGGAGGGGAAACTGGGTTTAGAGTTAGGCGTATATAGAGTGCCAGAGACTTTTTTAGTGGATGATAAAGGTGTGATTATATTCAAACACTTAGGAGAAGTTACGCCACAGATTTGGAAAAATGATATCTTGCCTTTAATTAACCAACTAAAAAAATAGGATATTAATAGAAGATAAGGAATACCATATTTTTTATGAAAAGCTATTGACAGCAAGGTTTTTTGATGGATAATTCATTGAAATTCCTTTACTTAAAGGCTTAGATTTTTTTAACCAAGAATAATATTTTTTACACAGGAGAACAAAAAAATGAATAAATCAGATTTAGTAGCAGCAATTGCAGATGCTTCAGGTTTAACTAAGGCAGATGCAGCTCGCGCATTGGACGCAACAACAGGCGCAATCACTGGTGCGTTAGCAGGCGGTGACAATGTAGCAATTACTGGCTTCGGTAGTTTCCTAGTCAGAGACCGTGCAGCACGTACAGGTCGCAACCCACAAACTGGCGCAGCAATCCAAATTGCAGCCTCTAAAGTACCGGCATTTAAAGCAGGTAAATTACTCAAAGAATCAGTCAATTAAATATTTACTTGAGTATAATATGCCCGGTGCTTAGTTAAGTACTGGGTATATTTTTTTGGGCGCTTAGCTCAGTTGGGAGAGCATCGCCCTTACAAGGCGAGGGTCACAAGTTCAAGTCTTGTAGCGCCCACCAAAAAAATTCGGAGCGGTAGCTCAGCTGGTTAGAGTGCCTGCCTGTCACGCAGGACGTCGCGGGTTCGAATCCCGTCCGCTCCGCCATAACTTTCTTGTTGGTTATGGTCTTCGAATTTACCTAATTTTCATTTAAACAAATTCATCATACAAAGCCATCCAAGTGTGTGTGGTTTTTCGTTTATAATTCTTGTTTTTTATTAATGAAACAGCTTTAGTCGCTTTGTCGAATAGGCTATTCACACCATCACTATGTTAAGTTCTATTAAAGATAAAACCAAAGGTCCAATTACGATTGTTATTGTTGTATTAATTTCATTGACTTTTGTCATCACTGCACTTTATGGTATTGATTTTAATAGCTCTGGCAGTGTGGTTGCTAATGTAGATGGGGAGGAAATTTCTCAAAAAGAGTTTTTATCAGAGTTTAATCCAAAGAAAAGACAGCTCCAGCAAGAGCTGGGTGAAAAGTACACGGCTGAATTTGACAGCATACTCAAACAATCAACAATTGAATCAATGGTTAATAGACGTCTTTTAGATCAATTAGCTGAAGATATGAGCCATGCAACAACTGCAGAAGAGTTACAAATACTGATTCAGTCTAACAATGTTTTTAAAGTTGACGGTCAGTTTTCTTTAGAAAGGTATAAAAAGTTACTAGCGCTTAATGGTTATAGTGATGTTAAGTACGAGACAACTAAATTAGCAGAGCTAACCCAAGGCCAAATAAAATACAATTTATTAGATTCTGCTTTTGTTACACCTTCTGCATTAAAAAACCTGCAAGCACTCAATGACCAACAGCGTGAGTTTAGCTATATCCAGTTAAATGCAAATAATTATTCAGACAAAGTAGAAGTAGCTGCCAAGAGTGTCAAAGATTTTTATGACAATCAAAAAGAGTCTTTCTTTGAGCCTCAAAAATTAAAAGTTGATTTTGTTGAATTGTCACTTGATCAAATTAGTAAAACCATTCAAGTTAATGATGATGAATTGTTTAATTTTTATGAGGATGAGAAAGAGCGTTTTACGACTGAGGAAGAGCGCCAGGCCCAGCATATTTTGGTTGAATCTGAACAGCAAGCAAAACAACTTATTACCCAGTTAAACGAAGGCGCTGACTTTGCTAAATTAGCAGTAAAACATTCTCAAGACACTGGTTCAAAAGACGCTGGCGGCGATCTTGGATTTTTTACCTTAGGTGTGATGATGCCTGAATTTGAAGCTAAAGTATTTAGCATGAAAGTAGGTGAAGTTAGCACCCCAGTGAAAACAGAGTTTGGCTACCACGTGATAAAGCTAAATGCAATTCAAGCAGGTGAGATTAAACCATTTACATCTGTACGTGATGATCTAACCAAGCTTTATAAACAAACAAAAGCACAAAAATCACTTTATGACTTAACTGAGCAATTAACCAATTTGGCTTATGAAGCCAGCTTGGAAGAGGCAGCTGATCAAATGAGCCTTGCATTAAATACGTCTGATTTTTTTACTCAAAGTAATTCTCAGTATGAGCAAAAATTTATTGATGCAGCTTTTAGTGATGTTGTTTTTAATAAGGGTGAAAATTCTGAACCAATTGAGCTGTCTAATAACAAGGTTGTTGTTCTCAGGGTAAAAGAAAAATTAGCACAGCGACAAAAATCATTTGACGAAGTTAAGGGTGAAATCAACACACACCTGACAACACTATTGGCAAAAACCTTTATTGATAATATTGCTAAGCAAATGACAGAATTACTAACAAAGGGTGACACTGAAGCAGCGCAGACATTGATGGATAAAAATCAACTTAAATGGAATAAAGTTGGTTGGATTAAGCGTGATTCTGATAAGGCAGATGTAATGATTGTTAATAAAGTGTTTGCTTTAACCAAGCCAAACAATGGCGCAACTTATAGTGCACAAAGTTTGGATAAGCGTCAATCTGTTGTGATTGCGTTATCAAAAGTCAAGACTTTAAATGAAACACCAAGTAGTGCTCTGGCAAACTCCCTATTAAATTTTGAGTCTGATGAAATGTTTAAAAGTATTTTAACTACTTTAAGAAAAAACGCAGATTTAGAAATTTTTACTGAGCGTCTATAAGTTTAGCTAATTTCAAAATAAAAAAAAGACCTGCTAGATTGGCAGGTCTTTTTTTTTTGGATGATTTTTGTTGATTATAAATCAGGGCCTTTGTCATAAAAGTTGTAACCTGAGTCAATGTATGTAACTTCACCAGTAATACCTGATGCTAGGTCAGAACATAAAAAAGCCGCTGCATTGCCCACTTCTTCAATAGTAACATTACGTTTGAGTGCTGATGAGTCAGCAGCATAATCTAATAATTTACCAAAATCTTTAATACCACTAGCTGCCAAGGTTTTAATTGGACCAGCTGATACGGCATTCACACGAATACCTTTTTCAGGGCCCATTGCAGCCGCCATATAGCGAACATTGGCCTCAAGCGAAGCCTTGGCGACACCCATAACATTGTAGTTAGGAATAGCGCGAATAGCGCCTAAGTAACTTACTGTTAGTAGTGCGCCGTTATCATTCAGCATTGAGTTTGCGCCTTTGGCAAGTGCGGTAAAACTATAAGAGCTGATGTCATGTGCGGTGGCAAAGTTTTCACGGGTGGTGGCTTCAACGTAATTACCATCCAATGCCTCACGTGGTGCAAATGCCACTGAATGTACTAAGATGTCAAAGTTATCCCAATGATTTTTAAGTTCTGCAAAGGTAGTGTCGATACTCTCGTCAGTGCCAACATCACAAGGAATAACAATATCAGAATTACAAACTTCAGCGCATTTATCAACGCGTTTTTTTAATTTTTCATTTTGGTAAGTAAGCGCAATTTCACAACCTTGTTTGGCCATAGATTCTGCAATACCCCATGCAATAGATCGGTTAGATGCAACACCAACAACCAATGCTCTTTTTCCTGTTAAAAAACCCATAAGACTCCTTAAGTATTTATAATTGATATGATGTTGAATTATAAACATATAAAGCTTTTAATATGGGCTGTTTTACCTCTATTAGGTGCTTGTACTGAGCCTTGGAATAATCCGTATCCCGATACGCAAAGACTGGACAACACGCTTTACAGTTCTTTTTCTGCACGTCCAAAACATTTAGATCCAGCACGTTCGTATTCTTCAAACGAGTGGACTTTTATTCAGTCAGTGTACGAAACACCGTTGCAATATCATTATTTAAAGCGGCCTTATACATTAATACCAGGTGTATTAAGAAGCATGCCAGATGTGCGCTATTACAACGAAAAAGGCGATGAAATACAAGCTAAAGATCGACAATCTGCAGCTTTTTCTGAATATATTTTAGAGATTAAAAAAGGCGTGATGTATCAAAACCACCCTGCTTTTGTTGAGCAAAACCTTGCTTTAAAGGATACTGAACTTAGTCATATTAATCATTTGAGTGATTTTCCTAAAACCGCAACAAGAGAGTTGGTTGCCGGTGATTTTGTACACCAAATAAAGCGTTTGGCTAACCCAAAATTACACTCCCCAATATTAAGCTTAATGAGCGAGATGATTGTTGGTCTTGATGATTTAAACGTTGAGCTTAAGAATGTGAAAGGCGCGCTAGATTTAACTCAGTATCAAATATCGGGTGTTAAAGCGTTAGACAAGTATCGTTATTCTATAAAAGTAAAGGGTGTTCAGGAGCAGTTTTTGTATTGGCTGGCTATGCCATTTTTTACCGCTGTACCGCCGGAAGCAGACGCTTTTTATGCCCAACAAGGCTTAATTGATAAAAACATTGTGTTGGATTGGTATCCCGTAGGCACAGGGCCTTTTCAGTTAACAATTAACAATCCGAACAAAGAAATGATTCTTCAAAGAAATCCTAATTTTCATGATGAATACTATCCAATTGAAGGAGAAAAGAGCGACTTAGAAAATAACTTATTGGTTGATCAAAATAAGAAGTTGCCATTTTTAAATAAAGTGCATTTTTTATTAGAAAAAGAAACTGCACCTTATTGGAATAAGTTCTTACAAGGGTATTATGATCAATCAGGCATTTCAAGTGATAATTTTGATCAAGCGATTGAGGTTAAAGCCAAAGGTCAAACGGTTTTAGCACCAAGAATGAGTGATAAAAATATTCGCTTACTCACCAGCAATAGTACCAGTGTTTATTACACTGCGTTTAACATGCTAGACAAAATAGTTGGTGGCTACACACCATCAGCTAAAAAATTAAGACAAGCCATTTCAATTGCTATTGATGAAGAAGAATATATTTCTATTTTTAGAAATGGTCGTGGCAGTGCGGCGCATGGGCCAATTCCTACTGGTATTTTTGGTGCGGCTGAGGATTACAACCCTTTTGTTTATGATGCTCTAGATAAGCGTAAAGATATCTCTAAAGCGAAAGATTTAATGTTTCAAGCGGGCTATAACAAAGGTATTGATCCATCTACCAACAAACCTTTGGTTTTATACTTTGATACAACAGCCAGTAGTGCAGAAGATCAACCGAGACTAGATTGGATTAGAAAACAATTCAAAAAAATCGGTATTCAATTGGTTATTAGGTCTAGTAGTTACAATCGCTTGCAAGATAAAATGACCAAAGGCCAAACTCAATTATTTGAACTTGGTTGGAATGCAGACTATCCTGATCCAGAAAATTTCTTATTTTTACTGCATGGTAAAAATTCTAAAGTTGAAACGGGTGGAGAGAATGGCGCTAACTACCAAAACATTGAATACGATAAATTATTTGAGAAAATGAAGAATATGCCAAATTCTGCTGAACGACAAGTGGTTATCGATAAAATGGTGGCTATATTACGTGAAGATGCACCTTGGGTTTGGGGTTTTATTCCAAAATCATACGGTCTTTATCATCAATGGTTAACCAACTCAAAACCTCATGCTATGGCAAGAAATACACTTAAATATTTACGCATCAACCCTCAGTTGAGAGATGAGTTTCGTCAAAAACACAATCAAGTGGTTTGGTGGCCAATGATGGTTTTAGTGTTGATGTTGTTAGGCATTGCCTACCGTTTTAAGCGCACATCATGACCAAAACTAAGCATTATTTCTTTTTATCTTTATTGTTGGTGTTGCTAGATCAAATAACCAAATTATTGATTTACGGTTATATTAAGCCTAATAATTCGATTGTTATTAATGATTTTTTTAGTCTGACGCATGTACATAATTATGGTGCAGCGTTTAGTTTTTTAGCCGATCAATCAGGTTGGCAGCGTTATTTTCTGTCTGGTATTTCATTATTAGCCAGTATCGCTATTATTATTTGGATGTATAGAATAGAGGCAAGCCACGTGTTAAAACTTAGTGCTTTGTCGATTCTTTTGGCGGGCGCTGTGGGCAATCTAATTGATCGTTTTTTTCTAGGCTTTGTTATTGATTTTATTGATCTGCATTACCAAACATTTTATTGGCCAGTATTTAACGTGGCAGATATTTTGATTGCTGTGGGTGTAGCATTGTTATTATTTGACGATTTTAAGAAACCATGAGTGATTGTATTGTAGTTGGTGGTGGCGTTATTGGCATGATGAGTGCTCGTATGCTGGCAATTTCAGGCGCTAAAGTTACATTGATAGATCAACGTGAATGTGGCCATGAATCTTCATGGGCAGGCGGTGGTATTATTAGCCCACTTTACCCTTGGCATTATGATGATTTAACCAATGATTTAAGTTTTGAGTCTCAGGCTGTTTATGAGGAGCTGTGTGATGAATTACATCGCTCTAGTGGTATTGACCCTCAGTATCAAAAATCTGGCTTATTGATGATGGATGAATTTGATTCAACAGAAGCGAAAATTTGGATGGAGCGCTATAAGGTAGATTATCAAAGACATGCTGATGGTGCATTTTTTTCACATGTTGCTAGTGTTAGAAATCCTAGATTACTACAAGCACTCAAAATTGACATTATAAACAAAGGAGTAAAAATAGTTGAAAACACCCAAGTTAATCAGCTAATTACTAAAGATGACAAGGTTTTAGGTGTTAATAGCTCAGAAGGTGACCTACTTTGTGATAATTTAATTATTTGTGCAGGTGCTTGGAGCTCTCAATTGTTAGATCTAAGCGACAGGATCTTTCCGATGAAAGGTCAAATGATTATTTTTAAACAATGTAAGGTCAAATTAAGTCATGTTATTCTTGACCAAGGACGCTATATAATTCCAAGAATTGATGGAAAAATACTGGTTGGTTCTACCATGGAAGATGTTGGTTTTAATCGTGATGTGGATGAGCATATCAAAAACAACCTACATGAGTTTGCTTGGCAACATATCCCAATGTTGGAAAATGTTGAAATTGAGAAACACTGGTCTGGATTTAGACCAGCAAGTGAAACCGATAAAGCCATTGTGGATAGAGACAAAAATTATCATAATTTATTTATCAACACAGGGCATTTTCGCAATGGAATTAACATGGCACCTGCTAGTGCCAATCGAATAACACAATTGATTAATGAATAAAATTTACTTACTTTTAACGCTGTTTTTTTTAAGTTTTGCAGTTAGTGCAAAATTGATTAAGATTTCAAATACAGGCACTCAATTGCAGGGTTCATTTGCGCCTTGGTCTTGTGTCATTGATGACAAGGCTAAGCTCATGTGGGAGGTTAAAGTTAGCAAGAAAAGCTTACAAGATGCTCAAAATACCTACACTTGGTTTGATGGTATCTCTGGTGTAGAAAACGGCGAATATAGTCGCAATTGTCAGTGGGGCGAGGGTTGTAATACACAGGCTTTTATTCAAGCATTAAACCAAAGTAGTTTGTGCCAATCCTCTAATTGGCGCCTACCAAGTGAGTCTGAATTAATGACCTTATTAGTTTATAACGATGATAATCCACTAATTAATCTAAATTATTTTCCCAATACACAGCCAAAACCTTATTGGACTTCAATGGGCCATAAGGATGACGACGATGTGGCGATTGATGTGCCATTTTTTTATGGTGGAACCAATGGTAGTGACAAGTCGTTTGATTCTTATATCCGTGCTGTAAGCGATGTTAAGTAGGGCGATAGATCAAACTTTATTTGAGTCCTATTCACAGGACATTCCTATTTTTTTAAAGAAAATTTATGCTGCCAGAGGCTTAGCAGAGTCACAACTCTCATTAACACTTTCAGATCTTTTAAAGCCCAATTTTTCCCAATTAGACAAGGCATTGTCTCTTTTAGAGCAAGCATTAACTAAGCAAAAACGAATTTTAATTATTGGCGATTTTGATGCCGACGGTGCTACAGCCAGCGTGGTTGCCATGAAATCATTAAGGATGATGGGCGCTAAGCAAGTTGATTTTTTAGTGCCAAATCGTTTTGAGCATGGTTATGGTTTAAGCCCGGAAATTGTTAATCTTGCGATTAAGGAAAAACAGCCTGATTTAATCATCACCGTTGATAACGGCATTTCTAGTTTTGATGGTGCTAAATTAGCCAAAGAGAATAATATTCAAGTCATTATTACCGATCATCATTTGCCGAGCGATACCTTGCCAGAGGCCGATGCGATCATCAATCCTAATCTTAAAGGCTGTGAGTTTTTAAGTAAAAATTTAGCCGGTGTCGGCGTGTGTTTTTATTTGTTTTCATCTTTAAAGACTCATCTACAAAAGAATGATTATTTTGCTAATAACAACATTCCGCTGCCTGATTTACGCCGTGTGTTAGATTTGGTCGCACTCGGCACCGTGGCTGACGTGGTTAAGCTGGACCAGAATAATCGTATCTTAATATCAGAAGGGATTCGTCGTATTCGTGCCAAGCAATGTGCACCTGGTATATTAGCCTTACTTGAAATCTCTAATCGTAAAGCAGAAACCTTGCAAGCTTCTGACTTAGGCTTTTCGGTGGCGCCAAGGCTGAATGCTGCCGGTCGTTTGAGTGACATTTCACGTGGTATTAAATGCTTATTAACGGATGACATGAATGACGCTAGGCGCTATGCCAAAGAGCTAGAAGAATTCAACCAAAAGCGTAGAACTGAACAAGACCGAATCCAGCTTGAAGCCGAAGAAATTGTTAAAACACAAGACCTTAGTGAAGGCAAGTTTGCCATTAGTTTGTTTGATCCATCTTGGCATGAAGGTATTGTTGGTATTGTGGCTGGCAAACTTAAAGAAACTTACCATTGTCCTTGTGCGGTTTTTGCCAAATCTGGTGATTTTCTAAAAGGCTCTATTCGCTCAATCCCTAGTGTGCATATCAAAGATTTGCTCGATTTGGTTGACCGGCAAAATCCAGATTTAATTTTAAAATTTGGTGGTCATGCCATGGCAGCAGGATTAAGCATTAAGCCAGAAAATTTTTGGACATTTAAACGCGCTTTTAGTGATGCCATCAAAGCACATCTTAATGATCAAATTCCAACTGTTGAACTTTTAACTGATGGCGAACTAGAGGCTTTTGATATCTCCTTGACCAATGCACAATTGTTGGCTGATGCTGCGCCTTGGGGGCAAGGGTTCGATGAGCCAATTTTTTATGGTAATTTTGAAATTGTTGAACAAAAAGTCGTGGGCGAAAAACACCTAAAATGTCGACTTAAACTTCAAGGCGATAGCCAAGTGCACGACGCCATTGCTTTTTTCCAAGCGCCACTTGATTCTAAACAAGTAACCGTTGCTTACAAATTATCAATTAACACTTGGCGAGGGGCAACTAATTTACAACTGATGATTGAGCAAATTAACGCCTCATAATAAGCCTTGTCAAGGTAAAATACAGCCTTTTAATTTTAGTTGTTTACAATGCCGGTAATCACACTTCCAGATGGAACTGAAAAATCTTTTGATCAAGCGTTAAGCGTATTTGAAGTGGCCAAATCAATTGGGTCGGGTTTGGCGAAAGCAACCCTTGCGGGCAAGGTAAATGGCGAGCTGGTGGATGCATCATATTTGATCGAGTCTGACGCTAGTGTTTCAATTATTACCGCGAAAGATGAAGAAGGCCTTGAGGTGATTCGTCATTCTACCGCGCACTTGTTGGCACAAGCGACACAAATGCTTTACCCGGATGCACAAGTGACGATTGGTCCGGTGATTGACAATGGTTTTTATTACGATTTTGCTTACAAAGATGGTTTTTCTGAAGATGATCTAGCGAAGATTGAAAAAAATATGAACCATCTGGTTAAGCAAAATCTAAAGATTGAACGCAGCGAAATGTCACGTGACGAAGCGGTTGAATTTTTTAAAGCCAAAGGCGAGCACTACAAGGCTGAAATTATTGAATCTATCCCAGCTGATCAAACTTTGTCTTTATATCAACAAGGTGATTTTATTGATTTGTGTCGTGGCCCGCACGTGCCGTCAACTGCTAAATTAAAAGCTTTTAAACTAATGAAATTAGCCGGTGCATACTGGCGTGGTGACAGTAACAATGAGATGCTACAACGTGTGTATGGCACGGCTTGGGCAAGCAAAGATGATCTTAAAGATTACTTATATCGCCTTGAAGAAGCCGAAAAGCGTGATCATCGCAAGATTGGTAAAACACAAGATTTATTTCACATGCAAGAAGAGGCACCTGGCATGGTGTTTTGGCATGAAAAAGGCTGGACGCTGTATCAACAAGTTGAACAATATATGCGTTCAGTATTTAGAAATAATGATTATAAAGAGGTGCATACACCCCAGTTAATTGATAGAACACTTTGGGAGAAATCAGGTCATTGGGATAAGTTTGGTGACGCGATGTTTACCACTAATAGTGAAAACCGTGACTATGCAGTAAAACCAATGAACTGCCCAGCACATATCCAAATTTATAACCAAGGGTTAAAGTCTTACCGTGACTTACCGTTACGTTTGGCAGAGTTTGGCTCTTGTCATCGTAACGAGCCATCAGGCACATTGCACGGTATTATGCGTGTGCGTAATTTTGTACAAGATGACGGCCATATTTTTTGTACGGCAGATCAAATTCAAGATGAAGTTTCTACTTTTATTGATTTAACCTTTGATGTTTACAAGCACTTTGGCTTTGACAATGTCGATATTAAACTTTCCACTCGCCCTGAAAAGCGCGTGGGTTCGGATGAAGTTTGGGATAGGGCGGAAGCGGCACTTGCTGAGGCACTAGATGCTAAAGGTATTAAATGGGATTTACAAGAGGGTGAAGGTGCTTTTTACGGCCCAAAGATCGAATTTGTACTTAAAGACTGTTTAGAACGCGAATGGCAATGTGGTACGTTACAGGTTGATTTTTCAATGCCAGAGCGCCTAGATGCGCAATATGTGGCTGAAGACAACTCCAAGCAAACACCGGTCATGTTGCATCGTGCAATTGTTGGATCATTAGAAAGATTTGTCGGTATTTTGATCGAACATCATGAAGGTGCATTTCCAGCTTGGTTGGCACCAATTCAAGCAGTTATTTTAAATATTTCTGAAAAACAGCATGATTTTGTTGCTAATGTTGAGAAAAAGTTAAAAAAACAAGGGCTTAGAGTGGTTTCGGACTTGCGAAATGAGAAGATAGGCTTTAAAATACGCGAGCACTCTATGCAACGTTACCCGTATATTTTGGTGGCGGGTGGTAGAGAAATGGAAAACAATGAGGTTTCAGTGCGACAACGTGGCGGCGAAGACTTAGGTTCTATGTCGATAGATGCGTTTGTAAAATTAGTTAAAGAGGAATAATTATTAAAAAACCATACAAAGTAAAAACTCGAATTAATGATTACATTAAAGTTTCAGAAGTTCGATTAATTGATGCCAACGGTGATCAGGCTGGTGTTGTAAACACAAGACAAGCAAGAGAAATGGCAGAAGAGGCTGGACTAGATTTGGTTGAGGTTTCTCCTAACGCTGAACCACCTGTTTGTAAAATTATGGATTTTGGTAAGTTTCTTTATGAACAAAAGAAGCAGCTGAGCGATCAGAAAAAGAAACAAAAGAAGTCAACCGTTAAAACCATTAAATATCGTCCAGGTACAGAAGAAGGCGATTACCAAATTAAATTTAGAAATTTGGTCAAATTTTTAGATAATGGCGACAAGGTTAAAGTCAGTATTTGGTTCCGTGGACGCGAAATGCAGCACAGAGAACTGGGCATGGAAATGCTAGATAGAATTGAGAAAGATACAGAAGAATTTGCCAATGTAGAACAAAAGGCAAAGATGGAGGGTCGTCAGCTAGGCATGATGCTGGCACCCAAATCAAAGAAGAAGTGATAGCGCGGTAAAAATCCAACCAAGCTGTGTTATTTATTTTCGGCATATTTAAATATATTGCCTTAAATAAATGCCTAGCTTGATTTAAATTTTTATCACGCCGTTAGTTCAGAGTTAATAACACCATTTTTAAAAAATGGTAAATATGTCCAAAGGACAAGGAGAAAATTATGCCGAAGTTAAAAACCAATAGAGGTGCTGCAAAGCGCTTCAAAAAAACTGCCAGTGGCGGTTACAAGTGTAAACACTCTCACCTACGTCATATTTTGACAAAGAAGAGTACTTCTAGAAAACGTGGCTTACGTTCACCAGATACCGTCGAGAAAGTTGACGTACCAATGGTTCGTAAAATGTTACCGTACAGTTAATAGGAGTATAGAAAATGGCAAGAGTATCAAGAGGTGTGCAAGCGCACGCTAAACACAAGAAAATTTTAAAGAAAGCTAAAGGCTATTACGGCGCAAGATCAAAAGTCTATCGCGTTGCAAAGCAAGCAGTTATTAAAGCAGGTCAGTACGCGTACCGTGACCGTCGTCAAAGACGTCGTCAGTTCCGTAGACTTTGGATTGTGCGTATTAATGCTGAAGCACGTAATAACGGCTTGAGTTATTCAAGAATGATCGATGGCATGAACAAAGCGGGTATTGAGATTGACCGTAAAGTTTTATCAGATATCGCGATTTTTGATAAAGCAGCATTTGCTCAAATCGCCAATCAGGCTAAAGACGCATTAGCAGCAGCTGCTAAGTAGATTTATTAAAGACTGTAAGTTATTTACAGTCTTTTATTTAACTAACTTTTACTTATGATTGACGCGATTATTGATCAAGCTAAGGCATCTATTGCCACAGCAGAAAGCTTAAAAGAGCTTGATGATTTACGCGTTAAATTTTTGGGCAAGAAAGGCGAGCTTACCGCGCTTTTGAAAGGCTTAGGAAAACTGTCAAAAGAAGAGCGCCCTAAAATGGGTGAAGCCATTAATCAGGCCAAGGTTAGCGTACAAAATCTACTAACTGATAGAAAAAATCATTTAGAAACTCTAGAATTAGAAAAACGTCTTTTGAGAGAAAAGATCGATGTTTCTCTTCCAGGTAGAAATGTTGAGATGGGTGGTTTGCATCCAGTCACCATTACTTTAAATCGCATCCAATCTTTATTTGCAAAAAATGGTTTCGAAGTAGAAACTGGCCCTGAGATTGAAGACGATTTTCATAATTTTACTGCACTTAATATCCCCGAACATCATCCAGCACGTGCCATGCACGACACCTTTTACTTTGATGAAAGTACGGTCTTAAGAACGCATACTTCTCCAGTGCAAATTCGCACTATGGAAAACAAAAAACCACCTTTGCGCATTATTGCACCGGGTCGAGTTTATCGTTGTGATTCTGATATCACCCACACACCAATGTTTCATCAAGTTGAAGGCTTGATTGTAGACAAAGAAGCCAACTTTGCACAGCTTAAAGGTTTGTTGATCGACTTCTTACGTGCTTATTTTGAAAAAGAAGATTTACAAGTTCGTTTTCGTCCTTCGTATTTCCCATTTACTGAGCCATCAGCTGAAGCGGATATCGAGTGTGTTATTTGTGGTGGCGAAGGCTGTCGTGTTTGTAAAAAAACAGGTTGGTTAGAGGTGCTAGGTTGTGGTGTTGTGCATCCTAATGTTTTAAATTCGGCCGAAGTCGATAGTGAAGAATATACGGGTCTTGCTTTTGGTATGGGTGTTGAGCGTCTAGCGATGTTGCGCTATGGTGTGAACGATCTTCGTCTTTTCTTTGAAAACGACATTCGTTTCTTGAGGCAGTTCAAATGAATATTTCAACGTCTTGGTTAAGAGAATGGATTAGCCCTAAAGTAAGCGACGAAATACTGGCCGAGCAGTTAACCATGGCTGGCCTTGAGGTTGATGGTATTGAGTCTGTTGCACCTGCATTCGACAAAGTTGTTGTTGGTCATGTGCTGAGTTGTGAAAAACACCCAGATGCTGACAAACTTAATTTGTGTCAAGTTGATGTAGGTGAAGCTGACAATCTGCAAATTATTTGTGGCGCTAGCAATGTTCGCGCTGATTTAAAAGTGATTGTTGCGACCGTTGGCGCTAAATTGCCCGGTGGTTTAAAAATTAAAAAAGCCAAACTTCGTGGTGTTGAATCATTCGGCATGATTTGCTCAGAATCCGAACTCGGTATGGCAGATTCGTCTGACGGCATATCAGAGCTTGATAATGACGCACCGATTGGTCAAAACATTAGAGAATATTTAGATCTAGACGATAACATTATTGAGCTAGACATTACCCCAAATCGTGGCGATTGTTTTTCAGTGTTAGGTGTGGCTCGTGAAGTCAGTGCTAATTACAATATGGCATTTAAACTGCCTGATATCAGTGTTAATGCTCAAGGTGCATCAAGTATTAAAACAAGCGTTAGTAACACACAAGCTTGTCCGAAGTATCTAACCAGAGCGATTAAAGGTATTAATAATACAGTTAAAACCCCTAAATGGATGGCAGACAAGCTCACACGCTCAGGTCAGCAAGTTCACTCGCCTGTGGTTGATATTACTAATTACGTATTGTTGGAACTAGGCCAACCAATGCACGCGTTTGATTTAGAAAAAATCAATGGTGCAATTGAAGTTAGAAATGCCAAAGCAGGTGAGACAATCGAGCTGCTAAACGAATCAAGTGTCGAGCTAAATGATGATACGCTGATTATTGCTGATGATAATTCTCCATTAGCGATTGCCGGTGTCATGGGTGGTATGGGCAGTTCTACACAAGATGATTCAACTCAAATTTTATTAGAAAGTGCATTTTTTGAGCCAGTTTCTATTGCTGGTAAGGCCAGAAATTATGGCTTGCATACTGAGTCTTCTCTGCGTTTTGAACGTGGTGTAGATTTTAATATTACCGAAGTTGCAATGGATAGAGCAACACAATTAATCCTTGATATTTGCGGTGGAGAGGCCAGCGATATTGACAACTGTATTGATGAAAGTGCATTGCCAGCACTTAATCCAATCACCATTACCCAAGCTAAAATCCAAAAGATTTTAGGTTTTGAATTAGATTCAAACTGGATTGAGGAAAAATTCACCAATCTTGATTTTAAAATCAGTGACAAGAGTGCAGATTCTTGGACAATTATCCCACCAAGTTTTCGATTTGATATTCGTATTCCAGCTGATTTAATTGAAGAGCTTGCTAGGCTGTATGGTTATGATAAGCTACCAGTACAAAAGCTTTCACTAGATGCGAATATTAACGCTATCTCTGAAGCAACTATTGATAAGTATGATATTGCTCAATCATTGGTGAGTCGTGGTTACCAAGAAGTAATTACTTACAGTTTTGTTTCAGAAACATACCAAAATTTAATTGATCCAGAAGCCAAAAAAATCACCTTAAGTAATCCAATTTCGGCTGATATGTCAACCATGCGTTCATCGCTTTGGGCGGGCTTATTGCAAACAGTTGAGTCTAATCAACGACGTGGCCATACCGATGCAAGATTTTTTGAAATTGGCTTGTGTTTTGGCGGTGTTAAAGCAGACGAGCAATCTAATAAATTAGCAGGTGTTGTCTCAGGTAATCGTTTTGATGCGCAATGGTCGAGTGATCTTCAACCCTTAGATTTCTTTGATGCTAAAGCAGATTTAGAATCATTATTAACCCTAACAGGCAATCAGTTTTCTTTTGAATCAGTTGAGCATCCTGCATTGCAAAAAGGCCAAAGCGCCAAGATTTTGTCAGGCGGTGTACAAGTAGGTTATATTGGTGCTTTATCGCCAGTCGTACAAAAAGAACTGTCATTATCTAAGTGCTATTTATTTGAAATCGATCTTGATGTTGTCTTATCAGGAAAAGTTGCTAAATACGAAGCATTTTCATCCTATCAACAATCAGCAAGAGATATTGCCTTGGTACTAAATGAGGCAACACCAGTTGCTGAACTTATCAGTAGTATTGAAAATATGAAGCAACCCCATTTTGTCGGTGTGAGCCTATTTGATATTTACGCTGGTGACAATATTGAATCTGGCAAAAAAAGTGTTGCACTTAATTTAACTTATCAATCGTTAGAAGCCACGTTAAGTGATGATGAGGTTAACGCTAAAGTGGATGAAGTGCTGGCTTTAATGCAAGATAAATTTTCAGCTACTCAAAGATAATGTCAGTTACTAAAAAAGACATTGCAGACTTATTGGTGGAACGTATTGACGTTAACCACAATCAAGCTCTATCAATTACCAATGATTTTTTTGATTCGATTAAAGATTCACTTGCAAAAGGCGAAGAGGTAAAGTTATCGGGTTTTGGTAATTTTGTCGTTAGAGAAAAATCAGCCAGACCAGGTAGAAACCCTAAAACTGGCGAACAAGTAATGATTTCAGCTAGAAAAGTGGTTACCTTTAAAGCCGGCCCAAAGCTCAAAAAATCAACTCAATTAGGCGTTTAGCTTTATTCTGAAATAGCTGACATAAAGCCTTTAAGCACAGGCATGGCTTTATCAATTAATTCTTGGTTTTGCGCTTCGTTTCTAACTTGATCTTCTAAGAATTTATCTGTTTCTTTAAGAGTGACCTGATAATCATCATCAAATTCAAACGCAATAAAATAAAAACCTTTGCCCTTGCTTCTGGTTGAATGGATTGCCATAAAGTCAGTTTCCCAAGAAAGCTCGGCTTGGTAAACAGCGCTTGATTCAGTTGTGTCTTTTTGCACCAAGATAATCGTATTGCCAAAATGAAAAATAAAACGATCGGCAGTACAACTTGAAGCCGGTTTGATTTGTAATTCGCCAGAATTTAGCGCATCAGCAATTTGCTTAAGCTGTGGATTGGTAAGTTGTATGTATTTAGCATCTAGATAATCATTAATATTAGAATTTGGATGATTGTTCTCTAAGAATTTAACCAATTTTGTTAGCATAGTACTGTCTTTTAAGAAAAAGACAACATTATACCCGATTAGCGAGTTTTAAGACTGATCGAGCGCATCTGTGTATTTAATCGCGTACACATCAAAGATACTGATCGCCATAGCAGCGATAATTGGGCCAATAAACAACCCCAAGATGCCAAACTGCATAATGCCTGCCAATGTAGAAAGTACCGTAATAAGTGTGTGATCTAATGCACTCGCTTTGGTTGATTTGCTCGATAAACGCTTAATAATAATGGGACGGATAATGTTATCAATAATCGTGCCAATAAATACCGCACCAAACAGCACAATAATCATTGCATCAGCGGTTTGCCCTTGTGCGTATAAATACAAACTTAAAGGTAGCCAAATAATCAAACCACCAAGTACTGGGATAAAGCTAGCCAAAGCCATAGTAATGCCAAAATACAATATTGGAAGACCGACAATTGCAACACCGATAGAAAATACCACACCTTGTAATATTGCAATGATAAAGACACTACCCACCAAAGTAACAGACAAGCTTGAAAACTGACTAAATAAAATATCGTCCAGATGGTTTTCTAACGGCGATAAGTCTTTAAGTCGTTTCACTGTACTCTTGCCATCGATGTAAAAATAATACAGTGAGAAAATAGTCACAATTAGAAAGAAGACAAAGTGAGAAGATAGCGACACAATGCTTTTTAAAATCACCACAGAGAAATCTTTAATGCTGATTAAAAATCCCTCCATATTGTTGCTAAGCGCTGAATTCAAAGTAACTTTTATAGAGTCCGACAAAGGTAGGCCTGAAACGGTTTGATAAAGTATTTGATTACTTTGCTTAACGTCAAAATCGGTGTTGATGGTTTGTATCAGTGCTGAGATCTCTAGCCCGCTAATAAGCAAGATATAACTCAAAGGCAAAATAAGAATGACAGTAACCAGTAGTGTCATAATCAGCGCAGAGACAGCATTTGAAAATTTTTGTTGGAATTTGTTATATTGCCCAAAAGTAGCAATGGCAATCAGCAAGGCCAAAAATAATGCAGGAATAAATGGCGTAAATAACCAAATTAAGCCGCCAATAGCCAGGACTAACAAGCTAAGCATAAAGCCGTGTTCGTAAGGTGCATTCATAAATTTTCCATTTTTATAACAGTGTAGGCCACTTGCTCATAAGGATGCGCAAACTTCATGGCTTCAATAGCAAGATCGAGATTATCATCAACACACAGCATTTCTACTTTGTATTCTTCAATCGCTTCAAGCTCATCAAGTATGCCTATAGTTGGGTTAGCATCGCCAATAGGCTTAAATTGTCCAATACCTGTGGTTTGCCAAGCACAGTTTTCGTAGTTGCTAAACTTACCAGCACCTGCATCAAACATGGCATTTTTTACAACTTCCAAGTCTGCTTCGGGCACATAAAAACTGATTTGATACATTTAAAACTCCCCTTTTAAATAACGTAATCTTTCATCTTCTGGCATGCGTTCAATTGCATATCTTAAAGTAGTTCTGGGTAGTTGTGCGTAGTTTTCTCTCAGGAAGTTGCTGCAAGTTTCGGTGTCTTTTTTGTAAATCTCCCTCAACATCCAGCCAATAGCCTTGTGGATAAGATCATGTTTGTCGTTTAATAATGTTTTGGCGATTTCCAGAGTTGGGATAAATTGATTGTTTTTTATAAATACAAAGGTGGCCACAATGCTGATACGCTTCTCCCATAAATTGTTTGACTTTGCGTAGTCGAATAAAATATTGAGTTTATCCTGATGGTTAAATAGATAGTCACCAATAATATGTGGAACGGTTGTATCTACAAGGTCCCAATTGTTGACCGCATGTATATTTTTTAAATAGTAGTTGAAGACTAATTCTTTATCGTCAATTTGATATTTATTCACCAAAATAATCAACCCACAATGACGAATCTCATGAATAGGATGGTTGATCAGTTGCTTAATTTCATTAAGCGAAATTGTTTTAAAGTATTTTTTAGCAATTAATCTAGTTTGTGGTACACGCACACCAATAAACTGATCATGGACTGAGTATTGTCCAGGCCCAGTTTTAAAAAACCATTCATTGGTTGCCTTGCGTTCAGCCGTTGCGAAAGATTTTAGTTGTGTGATAACTTCTTGTGCGCTCATCAGCTATACTATGGGTTTTTGTTAATAGTCTAATCATACATGCAAACAGCGTATTTTGCCGGTGGATGTTTTTGGTGTGTTGAAGCCGTGTTCCAACGCATTAGTGGCGTTGTAAGTGTTGAATCTGGTTATTGCAATGGATCAACGCAAAATCCGATTTATCAAGATATTTGCACAGGAACGACAGGCCATGCTGAAGTAGTAAAAATAGAATTTAATGAACATCTTGTTTCTTTTGAAGATCTGCTTCAAATATTCTTTGCAACACACGATGCAACAACGCTTAATCAGCAGGGTAGTGATAAAGGTACACAGTATCGATCGGCTGTGTTTTATGTAAATGATGAGCAGCAAACCCAAGCTAACCAATTTATACAAAATTTAAGCGATAATATTGTCACTGAGGTAACTGAGCTATCTGTATTTTATCCAGCTGAAGATTACCATCAAAATTATTATAATAACAACCCAAACCAGCCTTATTGCGCCATGTTAATCACACCAAAGTTGGATAAATATTTCAAATGAACGACCAGGATTTATTAAGATATTCTCGTCAAATCATCTTGCCAGAAGTGGGTATAGAGGGGCAGCAAGCCTTGCTAGACTCAACCATGTTGCTAATTGGCATGGGTGGACTAGGCTCGCCAAGTGCCATGTACCTTGCAGCTAGTGGTGTGGGGCATCTGATCATTGCAGATTTTGACAAAGTAGAGTTGTCTAACTTACAGCGCCAAGTTATTCATCATACGGATGATATTGGCAAGTTAAAAGTTGACTCTGCCAAAGCTAAAATGCTATCAATTAATCCAGATATTAAAGTCACCACGGTAGAGGTGTTAAATGATGATAACCTTGCTGATTTAATTACATTAGCCGATGTGGTGCTTGACGGCACAGATAACTTTGATACACGTTTTAAAGTCAACAAAGTTTGTGTTGAGCAGCAAACACCGCTGGTCTCGGCAGCAGTCATTCGTTTTGAGGGGCAGTTATCGGTATTTAAAGGCTATAAAGCCAATCAGCCTTGCTATCAATGCCTATATTCAAAAGAGGGTAATAGTGATGAAAACTGTACTGACAACGGTATCTTGGCTCCAGTGGCAGGCATGCTTGGTACAATGCAAGCACTGCAAGCAATTAAAACAATATTAAATATTGGTGATCAGCTCCTAGGAAAACTTATGATTGTTGATGCGCTTGATCTAACCTTTAGAACGATAAATATTAACAAAGATGAATCATGCCCAGTTTGTGGCAAATAACAGGAAAAATATATGAAAGCCTTAGTTAAAAAACATGCAAAAGAAGGTATTTGGCTCGAAGACGTACCCATGCCTGAAGTTGGCAATAACGACGTCTTAGTTAAAATTAAAAAAACCGCCATTTGTGGTACTGATATCCATATTTATAATTGGGACGCCTGGGCACAAAAAACCATTCCCGTGCCGATGACAACTGGCCATGAATTTGCTGGAGAGATTGTTGAGCTTGGCTCTAATGTGACTGATCTTCAAATCGGGGATATTGTCTCAGGCGAAGGGCATATTACTTGTGGCCGTTGTCGCAACTGTTTAGCAGGGCGCAAGCATTTGTGTCCAAATACAATTGGTATTGGGGTTAATCGTACCGGCTGTTTTGCCGAATACTTATCCATCCCTGCTGAGAATGTCTTTAAGCCTGCGCAAGCCATTTCAACTGATTTATTAGCGTGTTTTGATCCTTATGGCAATGCCGTACATACTGCACTTTCATTTAACATGGTGGGTGAAGATGTGCTTATTACTGGCGCAGGCCCAATTGGCGTGATGGCAGCTATGGTGGCTACTCACGCAGGTGCGCGTAATATTGTGATTACCGATATTAACCAATATCGCTTAGATCTTGCTAAAAAAGTTGCACCTAAAGTTATCCCAATTAATGTCGCTAAAGAAAATATTTCTACTGAATTTATGCAGAATTTAGGCATATTTGAAGGTTTTGATGTTGGCTTAGAAATGTCGGGCTCACCTCATGCATTTGGTGATATGCTGAATTTAATGATTAATGGCGGTAATATTGCCATGCTAGCGATTATGCCTTCGGGCTCAGGTATTGATTGGGATCAAGTGGTATTTAAAGGGTTAACGATTAAAGGCATTTACGGGCGTGAAATCTTCGAGACTTGGTACAAAGGTTCAATGATGGTGCAAAGTGGCTTACCATTAGAAGATATTATTACTCATCGTTTTCACTATACTGATTTCCAGAAAGGTTTTGATGCCATGCTTTCAGGTGAATCCGGCAAAGTGATTTTAAATTGGGAAGATTAATATGAGCTTTAAAAGTGCAAAAGACAGTATCACTGAAGATCTAAAAGAAATTGAAGCAGCCGGTTTGTGGAAAACTGAGCGCATCATTGCTTCAGAGCAAAAAAATGACATTACGCTTGAAGATGGTTCCGAAGTTATTAATATGTGTGCCAATAACTACTTAGGTTTGGCTAACAATAAAAATGTTATTCAAGCAGCAAAAGACAGTTTTCATCAATGGGGTTTTGGCCTTTCATCTGTGCGTTTTATTTGTGGAACGCAAACCATCCATAAAACTCTAGAGAGTAAAGTTAGTGAATTTTTAGGCATGGAAGACACCATTTTGTATGCTGCGTGTTTTGATGCCAATACTGGATTATTTGAAACTATTTTAACCAATGAAGATGCAATCATCTCTGATGAGCTGAATCATGCTTCTATTATTGATGGCGTGCGCTTGTGTAAAGCAGCGCGTTTTCGTTATAAAAATAACGATATGAATGATCTACGTGCCAAGCTTGTTGAGGCTAAAGAAGGTGGCGCAAGACGCATTTTAATTACCACTGATGGTGTATTTTCTATGGACGGCACCGTCGCACAGCTTGATAAAATTTGCGATCTAGCTGATGAGTTTGACGCCATGGTACATCATGATGATTGTCATGCAGTAGGTTTTATGGGTAAGACTGGCCGCGGTGTACACGAGTATTGCAATGTCATGGATCGAGTGGATATTATCACCGGTACGTTTGGTAAAGCGCTAGGTGGCGCTTCTGGTGGTTATACCTCAGCACGTAAAGAAATCGTTGATATGCTACGTCAAAGATCGCGCCCTTATTTATTCTCTAATACCTTGGCGCCATCGATTTGTGCAGCGTCACTTAAAGTGCTAGATATGTTGAGTCATTCAACGGAACTGCGCGACAAGCTAGAGTCAAATACGCATTATTTTAGAAAAGGTATGCAAGACGTGGGGTTTGAAGTTGATGATGGCGATCATCCAATTGTCCCGGTAATGCTAGGTGATGCTAAGCTTGCACAAGCCATGAGTAAAAAGTTATTAGAAAAAGGCATTTACGCCATTGGATTTTTCTTTCCAGTAGTGCCAAAAGGCAAGGCTAGGATTCGCACTCAGATATCTGCTGCACACACTAAAGAGGATTTAGATAAAGCCATTGAAGCTTTTGCACAGACTTATAAAGAATTATCAGCTTAATTTTAAAAATTTCGTAAATTTTTATTGATCTACTCCCAAGCAAGGCTTGGGAGTGAATATTTAGGTGTTTTTATTGGTTTTTCATCATAAAAACCATGTTTCTGAGTAGATAAATCCTGTCTAAGTGTTGTAGTTCAGGCCATTTGCATTATTTTCTAAATTTTTTATAAATCTAATAATGTGAGACGTCAGCATTTAGCTAGAATCTCTTTTTTAATTTGCTGATATTTATCATCTCCTTGTAGAGTTTCTACAATTTTCAAAGCAAAACAAATTGCTGTACCTACACCTTGTGAAGTTACAACTTTGCCGTTAATTACTGTGTCAGTATTTTTATCATAACCACCAGCATTAATTTTTTCTTCTATAGAGGGATAGCAAGTAAAGTTATTACCTAAAACGCCAGCAGCATCAAGCGCATAAGGGGCGGCACAGATTGCACCAATGTGTTTATTGTCTTGTTTCATTTTTTTAAGAATAGATTGTACTTCTTTGTTGCTTGCGAGTATTTCAGTACCACCCCAGCCGCCAGGCAATGCAATCATATCTAAATCATCAGTATTAATTTCATCAATTAAACAATCGGCAATAATGGAAATATCATGTGCACCAATAATAGTTTTATCGCCGACACCAGCAATAATCACATCAATTTCACCACGCCGGCAAATATCAATAATTGCTATCGCTTCAACTTCTTCGAAACCATTAGCAAGTGGTACACATAACTGCTTCATAATAACCTTAAAAATAATATAAAATTAAAGCTATTTTATCCCCTAAATTTAATCAAGGAAAACCATGTTCGAAAAATCTCAAACTCTCTCAAAAGTAGATAGCGACATTGCTAACGCAATTAGCGCAGAAGAAGCCCGCCAAGAGGCACACATTGAGTTAATTGCTAGTGAAAACTACACGTCACCTGCGGTAATGGAAGCGCAAGGATCACAACTCACAAATAAGTATGCTGAAGGTTATCCTAAGAAGCGCTACTATGGTGGTTGTGAACATGTTGACGTGGTGGAGCAATTGGCTATTGATCGTGCTAAAGAATTATTTGGTGCAGACTACGCTAATGTACAGCCACACTCTGGCTCTCAAGCAAACGCAGCGGTTTTTCAGGCCTTGGTAGTTCCAGGCGATACCATTTTAGGTATGAGTCTTGCTCATGGTGGCCACTTAACGCATGGCGCAGCACCATCATTTTCTGGCAAAAATTTTAATTCAATTCAATATGGTTTAAACCCTGAAACTGGTGAAATTGATTATGATGAAGTTGAGCGCTTAGCAAAAGAGCATAATCCCAAAATGATTATTGCAGGTTTTTCTGCTTATTCAAGAGTGGTTGACTGGCAAAGATTTAGAAATATTGCTGACGAGGTTGGCGCATATTTAATGGTTGATATGGCGCACGTTGCCGGATTGATTGCAACGGGTGAGTATCCGTCTCCAGTCGGTATTGCAGATGTTGCTACGACTACTACGCACAAAACTTTGCGTGGCCCTCGTGGTGGTTTGATTTTGGCTAAAGCCAATGAAGAAATTGAAAAGAAACTCAATTCAGCGATTTTCCCAGGTATTCAGGGTGGGCCACTCATGCATATTATTGCTGCTAAAGCGGTTAGCTTTAAAGAGGCGATGAGCGATGAGTACAAAGCTTATCAAAAACAAGTAAGAGTTAATGCTCAAGCGATGGCCGATACTTTTATTGCACGTGGCTTCGATGTGGTGTCTGGTGGCACAGATGATCACTTATTCTTGGTTAGTTTTATTGATCAAGGTCTTACTGGAAAGGCAGTTGATGCAGCGCTAGGCAGTGCACATATTACTGTTAATATGAACGCCGTACCAAATGATCCGCAATCGCCATTTATTACGAGTGGTATTCGTGTGGGTACGCCTGCAGCTACAACAAGAGGCTTTGGTGAGCAAGAGTGTCGTGATCTTGCATCTTGGATGTGTGATATCTGTGATGATTTGGATAATCAATCAGTCATCGATGAGGTGAAAGCAAAAGTCAGTGATCTTTGCGCCAAACATCCGGTTTACTCTGTTTAGCACTCACTTGATGAGTACAAATAATTTTCAATTTTCAACTGTCCATTGTTAATTAATTATGCGTTGTCCATTTTGTCAGTCTGACGATACCAAAGTATTAGATACTCGCTTAATTGACGATGGCTCACAAGTGCGTCGTCGTCGAGAGTGTACCTCTTGTGGTGAGCGTTATTCAACCCGTGAAACGGTTGATCTTAACCTACCAAGATTGGTTAAGAGCGATGAATCTCGCGAATCATTTAGCGAAGACAAACTTCGTTCTGGTTTATTAAAAGCCTTAGAAAAACGCCCGGTTAAAACTTCTCAAATTGAAACGGCGATTTCACGCATCTCGCGTAAGTTAATGACCCAGTCTGAGCGAGAAGTGTCATCGAATAAAATTGGCGAATGGGTGATGGAAGAGCTTAAAGCACTTGATGAAGTGGCTTATATTCGTTTTGCTTCAGTTTATCGTCAATTTCAAGATATTGAAGCTTTCAAAAATGAAATTGACAAATTGATGAGTAAATAATGGCAAAAGCCAAGATTGAATTTGTTTGTCGAGAATGTGGTTCGTCACATCATCAGTGGGCAGGGCAGTGCTTAGATTGCAAAGCCTGGAACACATTGGAAGAAGTGGTTTTATCTCAAGCAACATCCTCTAAACCAGAAAGTTTAAAAGACCTTACGCCTTCAAAAGTGCAAAATTTATCAGATGTTAAGTCTGAAAATAGAACCAGATTATCGACTGGACTAAGCGAGCTTGACCGAACTTTGGGTGGTGGCTTGGTTGACGGATCAGTTGTATTAATTGGCGGTGACCCTGGTATTGGTAAGTCAACTCTAATCTTACAAGCCATGGCGGCTATCAACAAAGACAATACGACTCTATATATTAGTGGCGAAGAATCAGCTGAACAAATAAGTGATAGAGCTGTTCGATTAGGCATTAAAGAAGATGTGTTGTTGCTGAGTGAAACACATCTAGAAAAAATCATTAAGTTGGCTAAAGAAGTGCAACCTAAAGTCATTGTGATTGATTCTATTCAAACTATGGTGACTGATGGCTCAACTTCTGCACCAGGCTCGGTGACCCAAGTACGTGATTGCGCAGCACAGCTGACTCAATTTGCCAAGCAAACCAACACCATCTTACTGATGATTGGCCATGTTACTAAAGGTGGTGCGTTAGCTGGCCCAAGAATACTGGAGCACATGGTGGATGCAGTACTGTATTTTGAAGGCGATGCAGGCGGACGTTACCGCATTATTCGTGCTGTGAAAAATCGTTTTGGTGCAGTGAACGAGATCAGCGTATTTGCCATGGGCGAAACTGGATTACAACAAGTCGAAAACCCTTCTGCTATTTTCTTATCCAATCAAGCCAAGCCGTCGCCAGGGTCAATGATAATGGTTACGCGTGAAGCAACTCGTCCACTGATGGTAGAGGTACAAGCCTTGGTTGATCAAGCGGGTGGTAATCCTAAGCGCGTAAGTGTAGGTTTGGAGCAAAATCGCTTAGCCCTGCAATTAGCCGTATTGCACAAGCATGGCGGTGTAGCTACACATGATCAAGACGTATTTGTAAATGTGGTGGGTGGTATTAAGGTGAATGAAACTGCTTCTGATCTGGTGGTGATGTTAGCGATTATGTCAAGTCTCAGAGATAAAGTCATTCCAAATGATTGGATCGCCTTTGGCGAAGTAGGGCTAACAGGCGAGGTTCGCCCAGTTTATAATGCAATTGAGCGTTTATCAGAGGCGCAAAAACACGGTTTTAAGGTGGCAATCATACCAAAGGGCAATCTGCCTAAAAAGGCGCCTAAAGGGCTAAAAATCGTTCCGGTAGAGTATTTGTATCAAGCCCTGCAATATATGAGCGAGCATACTTAAAGATCAACACCTTTTTGCGCTTTGATATTGGCTCTAAAGGCGTGTTTAATGTCTTTCACTTCACTTACCGTATCAGCAATATCTATTAAGCTATCTGCAGCAGCACGTCCAGTGATGACGACGTGTTGGTCTTTTGGGCGATTGTTTAGCGCATCAAGAATTATTTGTTCCTCTAAGTACTTATAACTAATCATATAAGTTAGCTCGTCCAGTACAACTAAATCGATTGATTCGTCTTCTAAGTAGCTTTGTGCTGTTTGCCAAGTTTCAATCGCCATGGT
>Ga0209992_10000901_pt1 | contig 35623 bp, 23 predicted proteins | sample 2SBtaG_2_FD_182564 | JGI IMG/M metagenome (GOLD analysis project Ga0209992, IMG submission 182564) | Deep subsurface microbial communities from Kolumbo volcano to uncover new lineages of life (NeLLi) - 2SBTROV12_ACTIVE470 metaG (SPAdes)... | ecosystem: Environmental > Aquatic > Marine >...
CTTTCGCCGGGTGAGTCGCTTGTGACGATTCCGACTGCCGAGACTCGTACCGACGCGAGGCTGACCATTGGCTATGGTCAGTTGCCAAATGAAGTGGCGAGTCCTTCGGGTGGAAGGTTCGATCCAGCGAAGTACCGTGACGAGGTGTACGTCATTTCATTGCAGTTCATCCCGCGTGTCACGTTGCATTATCGTCAGTCCTTCAAGCGAGCGGATATTGTTCAGGCAACGGGCGACAGGGTAATTGGAGCACAAGTGACGGCATTCAAGGAGTCCTATCGATTTCCAGGACTTGCAGTTGGCGTGCGAGATGCAGCCGGCACCCGCAAACACCATGCTACATATGCACTGGCCTCAAAAGGATTCGATTTTGGTAAGATTCGGCCGGCTCTGACGCTTGGATACTCAAAGCACTTTCTGGATGCGAGTTTTCTGGAGATGAAAGATGGTGTGTTTTACGGAGTCTCAGTGTTGGCATGGAACCGAGCTCAGTTCATGTGGGACTATGACACCCGCTTTCATTATGCAGGCGTTCGCGTTTGGCCGCTGAAGTGGATCTGGGTGACAGGGTTCGTGGCAGAATGGGAAAACCCGGGCTTTGGGTTTGGAATTTCGCGTGTTCTTTACGGTAGCGCAGATAGCCGCTCGAACTAGTTGAAGCGGTTGCGCATTTCGGGTGCAAGCATTCTCAGATCGCCCCAGATATCTAATTCCGTCCGGTGAAGTTCTCCTCTTTTTGGGCGCACAAACCCAGTGTTCTTTCCGCGAACTACACGCCCCAGGTCATAGGGTACATAGTGCTGTCTTGTAGGATAGGCGGCTACGCGACCACGTTTTAAACCACGCCGCGGGGATAGCGGAGCGGCGAATCGAAATCCCGGATACACAACGGATCCGTTATAGAAAGCGTGCAGTCCTATCTCCGTCTCCCCAAACATTCGGGTGATTTCTCCTGACGTGCCAGGAAATAGCTTGATGTCCTCACCTTGTCTCTTGAACTGGCTGATCTCTCGATAGAATTGACCAGAACGTGCTCGAAGTCGAATGTTGTGCCAGGGTAAATAAAGCGTTCCATCCACGTATCCGGTCCAGAAATCTACCGCGCTACGCTCAAGTTCTCCGTCAGAATATGACCAGTAACCCGTCGCACTGACACGCCCACCAAGTACAATCGGCCAACGTTCGCTGATCCAGTAGAGCTGTGCATCGCCACCGTATCGATTTCGCTCATAAAAGCCTGTCGATACGGCTCCGATCCAATTGGGCGCCAGGCGCTTCCGAAGACCGGCCATCAGCATGTTTGGATACGGACTCGACCAGTACTGCGCGTGGCGCTCAGGCTGTTGGTTGCGAATGGGGAACGCATATTGCGCGCTGAAGATCAACCCGTTGGGCCACCACAACTTCAGTTTGGGGGCGATTGCGATTCGGTCCCGAAACCAATCTTCAGGATAGTCAATTGCAAAATTGTACAGCAGCTCCAGTTCCAGGTCCAGATGCAGTCCACTGGCAGATGAAGGAAAGGCGGCCGATTGTGCCAGAGTCATGGTCTCCCCGTCACGTCTCAACGCCGGAAGCCTCATGCCGAATCGTTGCGGGGCGATTCCTTCGATACCGCACCCTTCCAGAGCATCGTGAGTTTCGCCAACCAGTTGCAGGGCGCGGCGCAAGGGTTGGCGGGAAATCCGGTCTTCGTATACCACCCAAGTACCTCCGTCTAGGCTGGCCAGTCTCGACGGGCCGAGGCGTTCGATGGTCGAGAGTACGGTGTCGCATTCGGAGGATGATGCCCCGTCATCCTGTGCTTGAACGGGAGTCCATGCGATTAAAGCCAATAGTGCGCTTATGAGCAACCGTCTCACAAGCGCGTCCAATAGCCTGCAACGAACTGAATTCTGATAAGCTCGAGGTTTCAATCTTCCTGTGACAGCGATTTGCGGACGTGATCTGCCCAGTTTGGAATAAATACCAGTTCGCTGGTCGATCGGTCCGCATTAATTGATTCCTGCAGAAGTACCCGACCGTTATCGATCATTCTGTACTCCATCCCTCCGATGTTGACAAATGGTCCATCGAACATTTCTACCGGACGGTGGAAAGAAACGGGTGCGGTCGTATACGAAACCGAATACCATCCGTCCAATGCTCTATAGATGAGCTCATTGGCGTCTTCGCGCCACTCTGGCTCTTCGCCCACACCCGTGGAAGGTGTCCATTGCGTCCCATCTGGAGGATAGGGCTGAACCTGTACTTCTGAGCCGCGATCTTCTACCCGTGTATAGGCTATCAGGGATTCATCCGGTGAAAATTTTCCACCCCACACCTGCCCATCAGATTCTTCAATCACGATCGATGACTCGGTCGTCGTGTCGAGTACGAACAGAGTGGCTCCCTCGGGCGTGTCTTCGGAGTACGCGAGCAGCGTTCCATCTGCTGTCCAATCATAGGGGAATATTGGATTCGGTGCCCTGAGAATAGTGTCCGGAAGCGCAGAGGAGTTCAAGCGCTTTCGAAGTATGAGCCCCGAGGTTTCAGTGTTCTGACCCCAGGTGACTGTTTGTCCTTCCTCGTCCAGGATAGGATTGGCACTACCCCGTTGCTGATGAACCAAACTTGTCGATTCACGCTCAAGATCGTAGAGCATGATGCGGTCGGTGCCGTCATGAGCCAAGAAGACAATGATGTTTCCGTCCCGGGTCGCATCCATCGATCCATGGAATTGAGGTTCGAATGGAAGATCAACGAGTGAACCATCGAGGTTTCGACGCACGACTTTGGTCAATCCTGCGGGACCACCAGCAGCGTAAACCAGAGATCCTGCATCTGTCAATTTGATGTGTGCCGCGTCGTTGATTGATCCGGTTCTCACGTCAGACTGAAAAATCTGGCTGGATATCGATTGAACTTCACCGGTTGGAGAAATCAGTCCCGCCTGAATATTTCCGTGACTGGCGCTTACAAGCAAATCGTTTCCATGAAGCCTGGCGGAAGCACCCGTGACTGGAAGTTCTTCCAGTTCACCTGCTTCATCCATCATATATAATTGGCGATTCCATCCATTTGAAATCAGAAATTCGCCAGGGAATCGTCCTTCTTCTATACGGCTGATGCGTCCACCATCGTGAATAGATTCAGCTTTAGAAGCTGCATCTGGGCGAATCCGCATGAGCGTTCTACCCTGCTTATCAGCCCAGTATACCCAGCCATCGTCTGACCAGTGGGTCACTTGTCCGTCCGAGACGGTGCTCAATTGTTGAGGCCTTCCCGAGTCGTATGGAACGGTCCATAGTGAGCCTCCTGCGAGATACGCAATGCGCGCTGCGTCAGGGGAGAGTACGGGCACTGAGGCACCCTGAGTTTCCTCCATTGCACGGTATTGGCCCGTTTCCGGGTTGAATGTGACCACGATCGCGTCGTTTCCCTGCCCAGATACATATACCAGACGGGTTCCATCGCCCGACATATCGAAAGCGGGGGTCTCTACGCCTAACTGATATCCGCCGAAAAATGACAGTGGGTACTCGTCCGGAAGGGAAAGAGTCAGTCGCAGCAAGCCCTCGTTGGAAGAAGAATCCGAAGTATGTGCTGACGGAATCATCCAGACGATTATGGCGGTGACAATTACGGCAGCCAGCGTAATCAAGGCATGTTTTATGTTTAGTTCGCCTGATTTTGAAACGATGTGACCATTCGATGCTGCCTGAATGGCGGGCCGGGAGACCTGGGTCCTCGTCACAGATTTCAAGGCGGACAGGTCGGCAATCAAGTCGGCGGCGCCCTGGTACCGATGAGCCTTGTCCTTCGCCAACAGTTTGCCCACGATGTACTCCAGATCCATGGGTACGCCGCTACGAAGGGCCGTAAGTGGCTCAGGATCTTCATTCATGATGCTGTAAACAGCGGCCTGCTCATACTCGGTGGCAAAGGGGAGGCGGCCGGCGATCATTTCGTACATCATGATTCCGAGCGACCACAGGTCCGTGCGGTGATCCACTTCTTCTCCGCGGGCCTGCTCGGGACTCATATAAGCCACCGTGCCCATGGTCGAGCCCAAACGAGTGAGCTGTGTAGAATGTGCAGTCTTGGCCAGGCCGAAGTCCAAAACTTTCGCTTCGCCCTTTGCTGTCAGCATCACGTTGGCTGACTTGATATCGCGGTGAACGATGTTCTTTTCGTGAGCAAGCTCAAGCGCGCCCGCCACCTGCGTGGCCAGACGAACCGCATCCTCAATCTTCAGGGGGGCCTTCTGGATGTGCGCATCGAGAGGCTCGCCGTCGATGTACTCCATCGCGATGAACGGGCGAAGCTCCTCTTTCGACTCACCGTCCGGAATCGCTTCATCGATCTCAAAAACCGACGCAATGTGAGGATGATGAAGCGCTGCTGCCGCTTTGGCTTCGCGATAGAAGCGTGCTCGGTCTTCCTCGTTCGAAAGGGCAGACGCTGGAAGCACCTTGATCGCCACCGTTCGGTCGAGTTTGGTGTCCTCGGCCTTGTAGACGATGCCCATGCCGCCACGGCCGAGCTCGCTCACGATCTTGTAATGGGATAATGTGGTGCCGGTCATGCGTCTACGGGTGAGGAAGCGGCTCAATTAACGGGAATTCTGCCCGTGAGGCAACATATGAAGCTTCTCGTTTGCGAACTGCCCGGATTATCCGTAAAAAGAGAAATCTGAAGGGTTTCGGTGGAGTTGGACAGCGGTGAGTGGAATGCTAACCCAGTCTGTATAAATCATCGTCCACAAGACCGCCTATCATCATGTCGCGCATTCTCGTCCTGCTCTATGGCGTCGTTTCCTACGTCATCTTCTTCGTCACTTTCCTCTGGGCCATTGCCTTTGTGGGCAATTTCTATGTGGGTCACACGATAGATTCGACCGGCACCGACTCATTCACGACTGCGCTGCTTTGGAATGCGTTGTGGTTGGGGATTTTTGCCATTTCACACAGCGTAATGGCACGCCCGGGCTTCAAGAAAGCCTGGACCAAGATCATTCCTGAGTCGATTGAGAGAAGCACCTACGTTCTCGTTTCGAGCGCAACGCTGATTCTTATTTTTACGCAGTGGAGCCCGATGAATGAGGTGATCTGGAGTATTTCGGGAGTCGGAGCTACGATCCTGACAGGTCTCTTCTGGGCCGGGTGGGTTCTCGTTCTCCTGTCGACGTTTATGATCAATCATTTTGATCTGTTTGGTCTGCGTCAGGTCTGGCTTCGATTCAAGGAAACGGATTATTCGCATCTCGTCTTCACGACTGCTTTCGCGTACAAATTCGTGCGTCACCCGCTCCTTCTGGGATTTGTCATTGCTTTCTGGGCCGCTCCGACGATGTCGATGGGCCATCTGATTTTTGCGATTGCCACCACCGTTTACATGCTCATTGCGATCCAACTGGAAGAGAAAGACATGGAAGACGTCTTTGGTGACACATACAGAAAGTACAAGGGCGAGGTGCCCATGCTGATTCCCACAGGAAAAACAGCCTCACCGATGACGTTTTCGGCAGCTACACCAGCACCAGCACCGGCCTCTCCTGAACCCGAAGTGGCTGAGGAAGAGACTGCTGCTTATTAGAGACTTGTCGGGCATTTTAGACGGTTTCGTGTGGGCGGGGGCGCTGTTGCGCCCCCGCCCACACACGTTTGGCCAAAGAACTGAACCCTGAAGCAGATATCCCGTATGCAGGTGCTATATCGGAAAACGCACACTGACACTGATTCATCGATGAGCTCTGATCGGCGATACAACGAAGAGGAGATCGCGGCCATTTTCAAGGCAGCGGCTGAACGGCAGGAAGACGCAAAAAGCAGCAGGTCCACCGGTGACGGGCTGACTCTGTCTGAACTGCAACAGATCGGCAAGGAAGCGGGAATCACGCCCGAAATGATAGCCGATGCAGCCTCCTCGATCGGGAATGAGCCGCAGATTGAGAAGCAGTCCACCTTACTCGGAATGCCAACCAGTGTAGGCCGAACGGTTCAGCTGGGCGGGCATCTGTCCGAAGATGGCTGGTCCATTCTTGTTTCCCAAATGCGCAGCACGTTCAAAGCGCACGGAAAGACAGACCAGATGGGTCGGGTTCGGTCGTGGCGCAACGGCAATCTCCAAATATCGGTTGAGCCTTCAAATGAAGGTGACATTCTCCGAATGAGGACGGTTAAAGGCGACGCGATGGCACGGCTGGCCGGGACACTTGCCGGCGTTCTAGCCGTTGGAGCGTTGTCAGCCACCATTCTGTCAGCTGGGGGTCCGGGAGATGTCCGTCAGATGATGCTCCTCGCAATGATTCTTGTCGGTCTGGGTGTGTTTGCGATGCCCATTTTGAAGCTTAAAACATGGGCGAGGGAGCGGGGAGAACAGATGGAAGTGTTGGCTGTCAGAGCCGGCGAGATGGCGCACGCGCCTCAATCACCGTCCGCGCCACAAATCGAAAAAACTGCTTCTGGAATTCTCGACATGGAGGCCGCTGAAGAGGAGATGAACGACGATGCGACAATCGTGATTCGGGACAGGTCACAAATCTGATTCCGGCATCTATTCCACTGGAATGTCGAAGTATGTATCCGGGTGGGGTTCGTCTATCAGTGTATAGTGCCACCATTCGTTGACGTAGTTCCTGAACCCCGCTTCTTCCATGATGGCCTTCAGGATCATCCTGTTTTCCATCGCCACGCCTACGATGGCAGGATTCTCCGTGTGCGAGAGCTCGTCGAAGAAGTCGAACGGCGTTCCCATATCAATCGGCACACCATCTCTGGTAAGCGTAAGATCAGCCGTGCTGCCCCGGCTGTGACCGGAGCGGGCTGAAATGTATCCGCGGTCAAATAACTCGGCCTTTGGCACATCGGGATAAAATGCAGCTTTATTTGTCGTATCGGTAAGATCCGCGCCCCATTCGACGAAGTGATCGACGGCACGTTGCGGGCGATATCCATCATAAACATGGATGGAATAGTCCTGCGCGACCGCCAACTCCTGGGCCCTGGAAAGGGCTGCTGCCGCTTCATGGGTAAGCATGACCTGCGCGGCCAGGTACCCTCGAATGGGGCGCCCCATGAAATTATCGCTCCCAAAGTACTTGGGATCTTGCCCGATGGTGGCATCCGCCTCAGAAAGGCGAACGAGCGGCGAGTCCGATGTGGCGCAGCCAATGAGCACGAGCAGTAGCAGGAATGGGAGTGTTTTCATTCTCCAATATAGCCTTCGTTACGCAACCAGGGTTGCAGATGGATCGCATGAGACGTCGTCATCTGACAAAATGCTTCTTCTTTTCGTTTATCCTGTCTCGACGTGCAGTACCATGTCTCTGGACACATTCAATCGAGACCAACTCTTCATGGCTCCACAGGTAAACGACACGATTCTGGTTGAAATTGGCTGGGAGGTCTGCAATCAGGTTGGCGGGATCTACACCGTACTTCGCTCGAAAGCCGTTGAAATGGTTCAGCGATGGGGCGATAACTACTGCCTGTTGGGCCCGCTCAACAAAGATGAAGCCCAAATTGAATTCGCCGAAGAAGAAGCAGATGATGAGATCGGGGCAGCGGTAGCCAAACTAAGAGAGGCCGGAATTGATGTGCGTCACGGTCGCTGGCTGGTCTCCGGAAAACCCCGGGCTGTCCTGCTCAACCTTGATTCCCTGAATGGGAGCATGGTCAAGCTTCGAAAAAAGTACGGCAATCGACTCAATCTGACGCTTCCCAAAAACGATGAGCTCCTCGATGATGTGATCGCGTTTTGTGAAGAAAACAGGCTTTTTCTGGAAGCGCTCGCGCAGGAATCATCAAAAAAACGAGTTCTGGCGCATTTTCACGAGTGGATGTCTGCCGCTTCCGTGCCCCTCCTCAAGTCCTCGGAGTGGTCAGGACGGACGGTATTTACGACCCATGCTACTATTCTGGGCCGATATCTGGCGATGCATGATCCGGATTTTTATGCAAATCTGAAGTCCATTGACGTCACGCAAGCAGCGGAGCAATTTGGAATCGAAGCGCAGCACGGCATCGAAACCCTTGCTGCCAAGCACGCGGATGTTTTTTCAACCGTGTCGGCGATAACGGGAAAAGAGTGCACGCATCTGCTGGGCCGTAGGGCAGATGTTCTTCTACCCAACGGACTGAACGTCAAACGCTTTCTGGTCTTGCACGAGTTTCAGACCCGGCATACGCAGATGAAAGAGCGTATTCACGATTTCACTATGGGATACTTCTTTCCCAGCTACTCCTTCGAACTCGACCAGACGCTCTACTTTTTTTCATCTGGACGATTTGAGCCGCGGAACAAGGGAATGGACATCACGCTGGCGGCTCTGAAGCAATTGAACGAGGGTCTTGTCGAAGCCAAGTCCCGAAAGACCGTGGTCTTTCTGCTTATCACGAGGCAACCGACCAACAACCTTTCCAAGGGGAGTCTTCACTACGCGACCATGTTTCGCGAATTCCGCGTCATCGCAAGAAACGTGACCGAAGAAATCCGTAAACACCTCATTGAGGAATTGGCTGCCGGAAGACAGCCGGACCTGAACTCGATGATTCCTGAATATTGGCGACTGCGGATCAAGCGAGCGCAACACGCCTGGAAACGGGACTGGCTGCCCCCCGTCGTCACGCACGACATGGTAGATGATGCTGGTGACCCGGTGTTGAACAAGATTCGCGAGGTTGAACTGTTCAACAATGCGCATGACAAGGTCAAGATCGTCTACCATCCCGACTTCGTGAACTCAGCCAGTCCGCTCTTCGGTCTGGATTATGACGAACTGATTCGTGGGTGTCATCTTGGCATTTTTCCCAGTTCGTATGAACCCTGGGGCTACACACCGTTGGAAACGCTGGCATCCGGTATTCCGGCGGTCAGTTCGGATCTGGCGGGATTCGGAGCCTTTGCAGCCGAAATGCGCGAAAACCATGAACTGGCGGGACTTTACCTGGTCAAAAGACGTGACCGAAGCGATGAACAAGCTATCGATCAGCTGACGAGGATCATGATGAACTTCTGCGAACAGGATCGGCGCCGCAGGATCGCCCAACGAAATCGGGCTGAAGCTTTCTCACAACACTTCGACTGGAATCGATTGATACATCACTACGACGAGGCGCACACGCGGGCGATGTCCGATTGATTGCGAACGGTGGATGTAGCAGCAATGCGGAGTTGGTGCTCGGAAGAAAAATTGCACAGCGCTTCCAGGGATCCGGTTCACTACTCAAATAGATTCGATCCGAGCCTTTATTTCAGCCAGGCATTCTTCGCGCTGGGCCTTCACGAGCAGAATGAGAAGATCTCCAGGGCGGGCCATATCGAATGCCATCTTGACAGCAGACAGCTCGCCGTCGGCTTCGATGGGTGTGATTCCAAGGCCATCCAGCTCGTCGGCCAGAATGCGCCGAACTCCCCCTTCCCCCAGCTCGCGCTCGTAGCCGACGCTGTCACTGACGATGATGTCCGTGATTCCGTATTCAACCGTCATTGACGCCAGTTCGCGGATTTCTTTTTCTGTGCGGTCACCTGCTGTGGAGAGGGTGATGATCTGACGCGAGGCACCAAGTTGGGAAGTCGTATCGAGAATTGCCTTCAGGCCGTGTGGGTTGTGCGCGTAGTCGAGCAGTACACGGAAGTCCTTTACATCGAAATAATTGCTGCGGCCTGGATTCGACTCGAAGTCGCTCTCGAAGGTCGTCAATCCCTCTCTGATGATATCAACGGGCACACCGAGTCCCAGAGCGATTGCTGTGGCCGAAAGCGCGTTGGCAACATTGTAGGCCGCTTTTCCTCCCAGCGTTATGGGGATATCATCCACACGGGCAATTCCGGTGATCTCTCCACGCGACCAGTGTATGATGAATCCGTCCTGGACAAAACACGAGCTTTCTCCAAAATCCACCTTCGGAGGCCCCATCGAAAACCAACAAACACGCTGTTCGGGAAATTTCGCGGAGGCTTCCACAAGACCTTCGTCGTCAGCGTTCAGGACGAGCAAACCACCATCCGAAACGAGACGACGTACGATCAGTTTAGCATCGATCAGGTCCTGAACGGAGTTGATGCCGTACTGTCCCATGTGATCTTCTGCCACATTCAGGACAGCCGCGACATTGGCTCGTTGAACGCCCGTTCCGCGGCGGAGTAATCCGCCGCGAGCCGTTTCCAGAAGAGCGATTTCCACCCGGGGATCTCTCAGGGCTGCGCGGGCCCCGCCGGGCCCGGAGTAGTCGCCGGTGTCGAGGACATCCTCGTTCACGCGGATCCAGTCGGTCGAGGTGCTGCCGTATGTTTTTCCCCAGCAGGACATGATGTGGCAGAGGAGGCGGACGTTGGTGGACTTGCCGTTCGTGCCGGTCACCACTGCGACCGGGATGTCGTGAAACCTCGACCAGTCGACATCCTCAGGTGAAGGAACGTCCATGCGAGACCATGTCAGGGAGCCGGTACCCATTCCAAGCGACACTTCGTCGTCGTCCCAGAAAAAGGTGACACCCCTTGAAGCAGCGGCATTTTGGAGCGCAACGACCGCAGGATTTTGTTCATCGCTCAGCTCAGAAAGAGCTGCCGAAATGTCAGGCTCGCCGGGGTTAGCGCCCGAAAAGCGCTCAACGGCGCGATTCCAGGCCAGTTCTGACGCCTCGATGAGTCCGTAGAGGCTGTCTACGGGTCCCCCAACGAGGAGCCACGCACCTTCGGCGCGTGGCAGTACCATGATACCGGCATCCGGAAGCCCGAGTCGCGAACGCAGATCGATAATTTCTTCCTGCCAAAATTGCACGACACTCGCGTCCTGAAACGCTACCTCAAGCAGCGCACCGGGCTGGTCCCAGACCAGGTTAGGTCCGGTGAGTCTTCTGGAGTCAATGAGCTCCACTAGTCGTTCTCTTCTCGTGCGAGGCGCACACCTTTTTCATCGCGAATCAGCGTGTCGCCGGTTTCGATGTGATAATCACTGATGTCCGGAAGTTCAGCAACATCTGCGACCGGGACGGTGCCGGCTTCTACGGGCTCTCCTTCTGAATCAAAACTGATGATCTGCTTCCAGCAACGCGTCGTATCGTCGCCGAAGACCAAAACCAGATCTCCGGACTCCGCCAAGCGAAGGGCGTGATCGATGGCCAGTTGCTCATCGGGAATGACCTCGATGGCGCTGTCTTCAACTCCCGCTTCCAGCAGCGCAGTGCGAATGCGCTGCGGGGCCTCGTCGAAGCCTCGGCCCCGGCGATCGTCATCTGCCTTACACAGATAATGATCGAAGCTGCCTGCGGCGAGACGTCCGATTTCATCGATGTCTTCGTCGCGTCGGTCCCCTGGTGCCGCCAGAACTGCTATGCGCCGGCCGTTAACGCTGAGCTGAGCTGCGGTTTTGCACATCGCTTCGACTGCTGCCGGATTGTGGGCGTAGTCGAGGATGACTTTGAAGGGGTGTTCGTCGAATACGTTCATGCGGCCTGGCGCCTGAAAAAAGGACGTGTCAAAGGTCCTCAGTCCATGGCGAATGTCTTCGAGCGAAGCTCCGAGCGAGTAGGCCATTGCTGAAGCGCACATGGCGTTCTGCACGTTGTGGACCGCTTTTCCTTCCAGTGTTGCCGGAATGAGATGGGTCCAAAGAAGCGGAATATGCGCACCTCCGTCGAAAAGGGTGATCATGTGGCCATTGATGCCCTGTTCGAGCACACAGGCGAGTCCGCCAGCGCGAATGTGCTCGCGGACCAGTTCATGATTCGGATTGAGCGTGAAATAACAGATGCGCTCAGCCTGGGTATAGTCTGCCATTTTCAGACAGAGATCGTCATCGGCATTGAGAACGGCAACGTCCTGCGCCACTTCAACGACGATGCGCTTCAATTCGGCGAGCTGTTCGAGCGTATCGATGCCGCGCATTCCAAGGTGGTCAGCGGCAATGTTCAGGCAGGCAGCGACGTTTGATTTGTTGTATCCAAGCCCGCGTTTAACAAGGCCACCGCGCGCCGTTTCGAGAACAGCCATGTCAACCGAAGGATCACGCAGCACAATCTGGGCTGAGACTGGACCGGTCATATCGCCTTTCACCGAAAGGTGACCGTCGATGTACACACCGTCCGTAGATGTCATACCCACGGTATGACCACCCTTCATGATGTGCGAGAGCATACGGGAGGTGGTGGTCTTTCCGTTCGTACCCGTAATGCCCGCGATCGGGATGCGGCGGAGGGCGTCCGGCGGAAAGAGCATATCCATAACAGCGCCGGCCACATCACGCGGCTTGCCTTCGGATGGCGCAACGTGCATCCGGAAGCCCGGAGCCGCATTCACCTCTACGATAGCTCCGCCAATATCCTTGTAGGACTGAGAGATATCGTCCGTCAGAAAGTCCACTCCGCCGACATCGAGTCCCACGGCAGAGATCGCGCGGACTGCCATGGCCCTGTTATCAGGGTGTACTACATCAGTCAGATCAATAGCCGTTCCACCAGTGGACAGGTTGGCCGTGGAGCGCAGGTACAGGATTTCGTCCTTTTTGAGGACGGTCTGCTTTGTGAAGTCCGCTTCGTCAAGATGCGCCATCGCTTTCTGGTCAAACTCCAGACGAGTAAGCACTTTTTCATGACCGATTCCGCGACGCGGGTCTTCGTTCACTATGTCAACGAGTTGTTCAATGGTGTGTTTTCCATCACCGACAACATGACCGGGTACGCGCTTGGCGACAGCTACGAGTTGATTATTCACCACCAGCATGCGATGATCGAAGCCGGTCTGAAAACTCTCGACCAGAACGGCTCGGCTCGTGCCTTCCTCTCGGGCAAAAGCGAAAGCAGCTTCCACTTCGTTGTCTTCATTCAGATTTATCGATACACCACGACCGTGATTGGCATTCAGTGGTTTCAGAACGACTGGATAACCGATTCGACGAGCCATGCGCACGGCCTGGCGTTCGCTGTATACCATCTCCTGCTGGGGAACTGGAAGCCCCAGATCATTCAATAGATGATGTGTGTCTTCCTTGTCACACGCGATTTCGACGGCGATGTGTCTCGTTTCACTGGTGATGGTCGCCTGGATACGTTTTTGGAATTTGCCGTGACCAAATTGAACCAGGCTGTATTTGTTCAGGCGCAGCCAGGGAATGTCGCGCTCGAGAGCAGCATCGACCAAAGACTGGGTCGACGGTCCGAATTCCTTGCGCTGGGCAAAGCGGATGAACGAAGTCTTTTCGTCTTCGAAGTCAAAGTCATCGTCCGCCTTTTCGTCCAACAAGTCCTGGACATTGGCAGGTAATAGCTGGAGGAGAAGTTGTCTTCCAAGCCGGGACGCCTCAAGGCCGACATCGCGCTGCTTGTACTGGAAGACCATGTTGTATTCGCCCGGATTTCCGGTCGAGCGGGTTCTTCCAAACGTGACATCCGATCCTGCTTCGTGCTGCAATTCGATGGCAACATGTTCAAGGACATGTCCCATCCACGTACCTTCATCTTCGCGCATGCGACGGATGAAGCCTCCAGGTTCGCCGTAAGAGCAACCGTGTTCGTGAAGCCCTGGAAGTGCCTCGATCAGGGAATCAATGAATTCCTCTCCCAGTTTGGCTGTAGGCCATTCTTCGAGGACGCCCAGATCGAGGACGTGCCGGATAACGGGAAAGTGCGCGTAGAGACTCGGCCCTACAAATACGTTTGTGGAAAGAACTTTCATGCTTCTTCTTCTGGCTCAAGTACCTGTTCAATGAGGGGGCGGCGAGATTTGATGTCAAATCTTCCGCCTTCGGCAAGAATGTGCAGGCGCACATTTGTCAGCGTGACAACTTCACCCCGGCGTATCTCCGCGATGGATGAATAGTCCACATTTGAGGGGTCGACTACAGTCACACCCCCGCTTCCTACGACTTCAAGGACCCCATTCGGGTCGATGAAGGCGGCCGTGTCTTCGTCGATTCCGAGGCCACACGCGTATGGATTGTAGGCTAGCGCGCTGAGGAGGCGTCCCAGTCTATCACGTTCGCGGAAATGTTGGTCGATCACCAGTGAATTGGTCAGACCAAGACCAGGGGAGAGAGATACCTTGTCCAGCGTAGGTGTAGGCCCATTTTCGCCGCCGGCAATCATATGCTCGGGAAGGATTGCTGCTCCCGCCGAGGTGCCTGCGATATGGACATCATGGGCGTTCAAGTGACGGATCTGGTCAGCCATGGGTGTTCCACCGATGATGGTAGAAAGTCGCAACTGATTGCCTCCGGTTATGAAAATGCCGGTGGCTTCATCAAGGCGCTTCATGTTGGATATCTTCTCGCAGTCAGCTCTCGATCGCAGGTGCATGAAGTCGACGTGCGATGCGCCCAGATCCTCAAACAACTCGACATAGGCCGACCCCGTGTCCGACAATCTCGAGGCAGTCGGGATCACGACGATATTGGCCGCGTGGCCGCCACACAGCTCCACGAACCGCTCCAGAATTACCGGGTTGGTTTCTTTTTCTTCTGCTCCACCGATGGGAATCAAATATCCGCGCTCTGAATCTCCAGTACTGCGCGCTGGACGTCTTTTCAGCATAAAATTGTGTTACTCGAACGTGCCTCTGATTAAGGGTTTTTTGTCTTTCACGTGCCACTGGCCTCGGGCCATGACGTGTTTTGGGAGATTGTCCTCACCGAGGACGATCAGGTCAGCATCCATTCCGGGAGCAATCGTTCCCTTGTAGGATAGCCTCAGGACTCGGGCCACATTGCTGGTGAAGGCGGGTAGCGATCGGGCCAGGTCGACCTCATTTTCCACCAGCGCCTTCAGGGTCTCCGGGAGCGCCGAAGCTCTGGCATAGTCCAGTCCGACAGGATTTCCCTGCTCGTCGAAGACGGGCAGGCAGCCACCACCATCGGAGCTGATCGTCACGCCGTCGACAGGACAATCTGTCTCCAGATAGCGCAGAAGCGCTTCATCTGCTGAATAGGCATTTTCGCCCTCTTCAACGGGAAATGCGGTGATATCGATGGTGCATCCGCTTCTGGCAACGTCGAGGGCCTCTTCGAACAACTCCTTCCGACGATTCACGTGGGTGGGATAAAACACCCGGGGAGGTATCTCCGACGTCGCAAGAGCCTGGCGAATAAGTTCAAGTCCGCGAGGGCCATCTCCGACATGGAAGTGAACGACGCCTGCCTTACCCGTCATCAGTCCGGCGACATGTGCCTCGCTCGCAACCTTCAGAATATCCTGCAGGGTGGGTTGGGACGATCGGTGATCCGAAATAGCGACTTCGCCGACTCCAATCAATTCCTCAACGTGCACAATGTCGCTCTTAACTGATCCGGTCAGCGTAGTTGAAGGCAGATGATAGCCGCCCGTGTAGCCATATGCTGTCATCCCTTCCGCGTGAAGGGCCTTCAAACGAGAAATCAGGGATGAGGTCGTTCGCACCAGATCATCGGTACCCAGGAGTCCCGCTACCGTCGTAACTCCGGCCGTAGTGAATTCGGAAAGGAAAGGAGCAGGTACGCTGGTTTCATATCCTGCTTCGCCACCACCACCTGTCACGTGAGCATGCGCATCGATGAATCCGGGAATGAGCCGACCGCCTTCCAGATCAAATTGCATGGCATCCAGACACTCATCCAGATCTGGACGCTTCATTCCTACGTAGATGATCTGCTCGCCGGCGATCAGCACGTTCATCAATCCCAGCTGCTGCGGGGCGAAGACTTCTGCGTTTGAAATGAGTGTCAGCATGGAGGTAGGATCCGATCAGTTGGTGAAAACGGTGACGCCGTCGATGACCGTTCGTGTAATCTGCACGTCAGGAATCGTAGTGGGATCGATCTCAAACAAATTATGCGACAGAATGACGAAATCTGCTGCCATGCCTTTCGCCAGAATCCCCGTGAGGCCTTCCATGAATCCGGCACGGGCATTCGATGAGGTATAGGCTGTCAGCGCCTGCTCAACTGAGATTATTTCTTCTGGTACCCATCCATCGGGGTTCGCGCCGTCGATGGTTTGCCGCGTCACAGCAGCGTAAATACCCAGAAGAGGTTCGATTGGCGCAACGGTCCAGTCGGAGCCAAATGTCAGGTGCACGTCGGCATCCAACAGCGACTTGAACGCGTACGTCGTTTTGATTCGCTCGGGACCGATGCGTTTTTCGGCCCAGCGACCGTCATCAATGGCGTGATAGGGCTGCATGGAGGCGACAACGCCCAGCTCATTCATTTTCTGAATGGCCCCGCGCGTAAGGTGCTGCGCGTGTTCGATGCGCCAGCGACGATCCTCTCGATTGCTGGCTTCCGCGGCGGACCCGAAGACATCGAGCAGCCAGTCGTTGGCCGCATCTCCAATCGCATGAACAGCCAGATGCAGCCCTGCTGAGTCAGCCGCCAGAATATCACGGCGAATGGCCGTCGTGTCGTTAACGAGAAGCCCGGTTGTTGAAGGCTCGTCCAGATAGGGTTCATAGAATAGAGCCGTTGTGGATCCCAAAGAACCGTCCACCATTCCTTTGAGGCCACCCCAGCGGAGACGGTCATCTCCGTAACCCATTTCTGCCACCCGATCTGCCATACGCTTCCAGGTCGGAAGCGAGACGAGGGAATACACGCGGAGCTTCAGGTCTCCAGCAGCATGGGCGGCTTCGAATGCTTCCAGGTCCAACCATCCACCATATGAACCAACGTCGTGAATCTGGGTGACCCCTTTCGAAACGGCATGCTCCTGAGCACGCATTAACATCTCGACGCGTTGCTCCACACTCGCTGGAGGAATGACAGCCCAGACCAGATTCATTGCCGCGTCCTTCAGAACTCCCGTAGGTGATCCATCGGCCCGACGGACAATCGTTCCTCCTTCGGGGCTGATCATTTCAGATGTGATACCAGCCAGTTCAAGCGCTGCAGTATTGGCAAGTCCCATATGACCATCCAGCCGGGAAACGAAAACCGGAATATTTTGGGTCGAATCATCAATCCAGGCTCGGTCGGGAAGCTCACCCCCCCATGCTTCATGGTCCCAGTCTCCACCTTCGATCCACCTGCCTTGGGATACCGTAGAAGCGAATTCCGCCATCCTGCGACTGAATTCTTCCGGTGAATCAGCAGAACGAAGATCCACGCTGGCCAGGTTGTACCCGCCGCTCAAAAAATGCGTGTGGTTGTCGATGAAACCTGGCACGACGAATGCTCCGTCGAGATCGACTTCCTGGGCTGCGGCTCCGATCGAGGAACGAACTTGCGCATCAGTTCCGATTGCAACAATACGGCCATCGCTCACGGCAAACGTCGAAGCTTCGGGTTGGCCCGAGTCGCCAGTCCAGACCACGCCATTGTGGTAGAGAGTATCTACGTCCTGGTTGCCGCAAGCCGGCATCGCGACAATGAGCAGTACAAAAAGGAGAGCTGAGGCTATCCGATTCATGACCAATGTGGGTTGGAGGGAGGGTGGATTCGGGAGCACGACTTTCGAGTCGTGAATACGGGCGTCAATTTCGGGATGACGATGATACCGTAAATCTAATGAGCGGACTATCTAATTCTATTAATTCCGTGCGGATACGACAAGGAATTGTGAAGCTGTGAAGGAGAAAATCAACACAAGGCCCTCCAGTTGATAAGGGCCGAAGTGATGCCTACTATTTGGGTCGATTTCAACCACTGAAAAGTCGCGCCGATGTCACGTTTTTTTGCTTCCCTGCTGTGTCTGTTGCTTTTTCTGCCTGGCGAAGTCCTTTCTCAGGATCTCGCCACTCAGTTTGACGATCTGGATTTCCGCTATGTCGGTCCTTCGCGGGGTGGTCGTGTGACTGCCGTGGCAGGGCACCGGGCTCATCCACGGACGTTTTTCATGGGAGCAACAGGCGGCGGGGTGTGGAAAACGACGGACGCCGGCGGCAATTGGCATAACGTATCGGACGGATTTTTCGAGACCGGTTCGATCGGCTCCATCGATATGGCCGACAGCGATGCGGATATCGTGTATGTCGGTACCGGTTCGGATGGCATCCGAAGCAACGTCATCATCGGCCGCGGACTCTACAAGTCCAATGATGGTGGTGAAACGTGGGCGCTCAAAGGATTGCGTGACATGGGTCAACTGGCTTCCGTGGTTGTCCATCCGACCAATCCAGAGGTCGTATATGTGGCGGCCCTGGGTAGCCCATTCGGTGACAACGAGGAGCGCGGTGTCTACAAGACTGTCGATGGCGGAGACACCTGGTCGCGGGTGTTGTACGTATCCGAAAAGACCGGAGGAGTGGATATCGAATTGAATCCCGCCGATCCTGAGGTGGTGTACGCGGCCATGTGGCGGGTCGAGAGAAAGCCGTGGACCATCATCTCCGGTGATGACGGATCCGAAGATGGTGTGTACGTCTCGCGTGATGGAGGTGCGTCATGGGACAAAAAGACAACTGGACTGCCACAGGATCTGATCGGAAAGATTGACTTCGCTGTGACGCCTGCAGATCCGAGCCGGGTATACGCGCTCGTCGAGACAACACCCGAAAATGAAGGTCTGTACCGTTCGAATGATGAGGGCGAGACATGGCACCTGGTGACGAACTATCGTCCCTTGATGGACCGGCCCTTCTACTATACCAACATTGACGCCGATCCAACGAATCCAGACGTGCTTTACGTCAATTGCACTGGATTTTATAAAAGTGAGGATGGGGGCGAGAACTGGTCCCGCATGAGTACCCCGCACGGGGATAACCATGACATGTGGATCAATCCGGACGATCCAGACATCTGGGTACAGTCCAATGATGGAGGCGCGAATGTAACGCAGGATGGTGGCCGGACCTGGTCAACGCAGAAGAATCAACCAACCGCCGAGCTGTACCAGCTGAATGTGGACGACAGGGAGCCCTACTGGCTGTACGCCGGTCAACAGGATAATTCGACGATCACCGTTCCGAGTAACTCTACAGGAAACCGTGTCGGGGGAGCAGAGGCATACTGGGAAGCCATCGGGGGATGTGAAACGGGTCCTGCCGTGCCCAAACCAGGTGATTCAGACATCGTGTTCAGCAATTGCAAGGGCCGTTTCTACCAGTTCAGTAGGCGCACCGGACAGTCCCGCAACTACTACGTTGGCGCGGCCAACATGTACGGTCGCAACCCGGCCGAATTATCATATCGGTTCCAGCGCGTCGTGCCCATCGAGGTTTCTCCTCACAACCCCGACGTCGTGTATCACGGCTCCCAATACGTACACAAAACGGTGGATGGTGGCGAGACGTGGGAAACCATCAGTCCTGATTTATCGGCCTTCCGACCCGAACGTCAGGTGATTTCCGGCGGCCCCATCACCCGCGATATTACCGGCGAGGAACACTACTCCGTCCTGTACACGATCGAGGAGTCGCCCGTTCAGGAAGGTGTAATCTGGACCGGTGCAAACGATGGTCCGGTACACGTTTCTCAGGATGGTGGATCGACATGGACAGATGTCACCCCATCGGACATGCCTCCCGAGGGCAGAATCCAGCATATTGACCCATCACCCCACGCTGTCGGTACTGCATACGTGGCCGGATATCGCTATTTGCTGAACGATTTCGAGCCTTACGTCTACAAGACCGATGATTTTGGCCAGACGTGGACGCGATTGACGGATGGCACCAATGGAATCGCGATTGATACCCCAGTCCGAGTTGTGCGCGAAGACCCTGTCAGACAGGGACTCCTGTTTGCGGGCACCGAGTACGGATTGTTTGTATCGATGAATGATGGCGCGACCTGGTCGCGATTCGATGCGGGACTCCCTGCAACACCTATTACAGACCTCAAGGTCGTTCGTGGTGATATCGCTCTATCTACCATGGGACGTGGATTCTGGGTTCTCGACAACATCGAGCCGCTCAGGCAATTCAGTTCCGAGACCGAAAATCAGTTTTTCACTCCACGTGATACATATCGGAGCCGGCGCTTTTCGCGAGGAGGAAACTCAGCAAGTCCACAATATGCATCTGCCGGAGTCCGACTCGACTATTTTCTGGCACCCGGAAGTGGCGGCGATGTGACTCTGGAAATAACCAAAGACGGTGAAGTCGTCCGCAGCTACTTCAACGAAGCTGAATCGGAGGGGCAGCAGAGCGATCAAGGCATGAGAGAACCCCAGGGACGATCTTCGGGGACTAGTGGTCTGGGCAGCGGTGAGAACCTGCACAGATTTGTCTGGGATATGCGTGTAGACGGGCCTCGTCGCGAAAACGGAGAATCGACGAGAGGACCGCTGGCACCGCCGGGTGAATACAAAGCCATGTTAACCGTAGGCGACTGGGGTGCGGAGCAGAACATTTCTCTTTTGATCGATCCGCACGTTGCGTCCGAGGGAATCACACAGGATGATCTGGAAGAACAGTTCGCATTCAACTGGAAAGTAGCCGAATTGAGCAGCAGTGCGCGCCTTTTGCTCGAAAAGGTGGATTCAATACTGGAAGACGCTCCTGAAAAGGCCGAGAACGCGAGAGAGCCCAATCGGGACCGACGCAGAAGGCTTCCGGGTTCAGAAAGGGATCCTTTTGCAGACTTGAGCGCTGTCCGATCGGAGTTGGTCACGGATAACTCTGACAGTTATCCGCCACCTATGCTCATGAGCCAGATTGGTTATTTGAGCGGGATGGTGTCTTCAGCAGATCAGCATCCGGGTAACTATGCCTACTCGCGCTATGACGAACTGGCGGAATGGCTGCAGCAATTGACGGCGAGGGTAAATGCATCCGCTGACGACATCGAAGGACAGGGAGAAACGGAAAGATGAGCTGGATTGAGATTGTTGAATACGAAGATTCTGACGGACGACTTCGAAAGCTTTATGACCGGATAAAGGGTCCTGACAATAATGTGGACAATATCATGTTGGCGCACAGCCTGCGGCCTCATTCGATGGAAGGTCACATGGCTTTATACAAGAACGTGCTCCACCACTCCGGGAATTCGGTGCCGAAGTGGTTTCTGGAGGCACTGGGTGTCTATGTCAGCATGCTGAATATCTGTCATTACTGCGTGGATCACCATTTTGAAGGAATGGCCAGGCTGGTGGATGATGAGGCCAGGTCAGCAGCCATCCGGGAAGCACTGGAATCGGAACGATTCGAAGGGGCGTTTTCCGAAAGGGAGTCTGCCGCTTTGAGTTACGCCCGCCTGCTCACCTTGTCTGCTGGTGCGATGCGTGAACGAGAGTTTCAGGATCTTCGAGCCGAGGGTTGGGCAGACACAGAAATTCTGGAGATCAATCAGGTGGTCGCCTATTTCAACTATGCCAATCGAACGGTTCTGGGGTTGGGCGTAGGTACCGCTGGTGACATCATCGGGCTGTCTCCAGGTGATTCTGAAGATCCCGATAATTGGCAACACGCGTAGTCTTCCCCGCAGAGTTGGTCCTGCCTACCTGCTATATTCGGCCCGAACGTCATTAAGTACCGATTATGCGCACCCCACTTATTCTTGTTGTCCTGGCTATGGTCACCCATGCCAGCTTCGCTCAGGTTGCGGACAGGCCATCGATTCAAGCTGTCCGGATGACTACAATTCCAATGCTTGACGGTGTGGTTGAGGATGATCCGGCCTGGCAAGGCCTTCCTGCTGCTTCTGGTTTTACCCAGGTCGCTCCGGATGACGGCGAAGCCGCAACCCAGCAGTCTCATATCAGAATCGGCTTTACAGATGAGATGCTTTACGTCAGCGCGGTGCTGTTCGACACCGAGCCCGGAGAGCTGGTGACGGCCGACAGCCGTCGTGATGCCTCGCTTGAAAACTCTGACAGCTTCAGATTTGTCCTCGACACTTTCGCCGACGGTCAGAACGGATTTGTGTTCGGGACGAATGCTGCAGGAGCGGAATACGACGCACAGCTCGTGGCTTCTTCAGGAGGAAATCAGTTTGGAGGACGGATGAGAGGAGGCTCTGGTGGTGGATTGAACGTGAACTGGGATGCTTCCTGGGATGTCGCCGCCCGAGTTCATGCCACAGGATGGAGCGCAGAATTTGCCATTCCCTTCAAGACACTTCGTTTTCCGGCCGACGAAAATCCGGTTTGGGGAATCAATTTTGAGCGCACGATTCGCCGCAACAATGAAACGGCTTTCTGGGCCCAACTCGAGCGACAGTTCAGTCTGACACGCGTGGATCAGGCCGGACAACTGACAGGTCTCGCTGTGCCTGAACCCAGGAATCTGAAGATTCTTCCCTACACCCTGGGCAGTGCGAACCATGATTACACCGTCGTCGATCCTGAAACGGATTTTGACGGGGATTTCGGAGTCGATCTCAAATACAGCATCACTCCCAGCCTGACGCTGGATGCAACGGTCAATACGGATTTTGCACAGGTGGAAGTAGATGAGCAGCAGATCAATCTTGATCGTTTTTCACTCTTTTTCCCCGAAAAACGGCCCTTTTTCCTCGAAAACGCGGGTCTTTTCTCAGTCGGCGAACGGGGCGAAGCTGAATTGTTCTTCAGTCGCCGTATCGGTATCGGCGAAGACGGCGGGACCGTACCGATTCTGGCTGGAGCCAGATTGACCGGTGATGTCGGCGGGTTGAGGGTTGGCCTCCTCGAAATGCAGACGGAAGAAAGCGGAGGTGTAGTCCCTGCCAACAATTTTGCAGTGGCTCGCGTGATGAAGGAATTTGAAAACCGCTCAGCGGTCGGAGTTCTTGTCACAAACCGTGTCGGGACGGGAGATCTTGCGGCAGACGAAGATTACAATCGGGTCGGTGCTGTGGATGCGCGCTGGGGAATCGGACAGTATGGAACGATTTCAGGATTTGTTGCTGCATCAGACACGCCCGGACTGGACGGAAACACCAAAGCTGGCCAGCTCTCCGCGAACTACTCAGTGGAGCGCTACAACATTTCTGCAGCCTACACCGAAGTAGCTGAAGACTTCAACCCGGAGATTGGATTCCTTCGCCGTTCTGACTATCGAAAGATTTCGCAATCGATCTTTACCCGATTCAGACCGAAGGACCTGATCGGACTTCACGAAATTCGCCCCCACACCAATTATCGAGGCTATTGGACCCGAGATGGTTTTCAGCAGACGGGATATTTTCACGTCGACAGCCACTGGGAATTCCGTTCCGGATACGAAGTCCACACCGGGCGCAATTTCACGTATGAAGGCGTCGACGAAGCGTTCGAGATTGCTGACGGAGTGACTGTTCCGGTCGAAGACTATTCCCACGCAGAGATGGCGTTCAGATTCATGACACCGGAAAGCAATCCGGTCAGACTGGAACTGGCATACAATCACGGTGGATTTTTCGGAGGCGACAGAAAGGCATTCGTTCCCACGTTGAGCGCTAGAAAGGGCGAATCGCTCACGACCGAATTCGCGCTGGGTCACAACAGAGTCAGTCTTCCGGGAGGCGATTTTATCACCAACCTTTTCAGAGCGCGGGTATCGTATTCCTTCACGCCGCGCATCTACGTGCAGGGCCTGGGGCAATACAACGATCAGTCCGAGCAGTGGTCGATGAACATTCGTTTTGGATGGCTTCAGCAGGCCAACACGGGACTCTTCATCGTGTATAACTCCATCAATACGCTGGATAGCCTGACAATGGAGTCAGACTTTCCCGGAGAGGCACTACACAAAGGCCTGATCATTAAATACGCCTACTTGTTCGACGTATTTGAATAATTATTACTGGATGGTCTTCCATCGCTCGAGCAGGATGTCTGTGTTGGAATCCAGCATCTGAACCGCCCCACTAGCCTGAGTGGTAGGCCTGGCGTCGGCCCCCTGAATGACATTCAGCATGAAGAGCAGTTTGTGCTGAAGCCCCACCAGTGTCTCTTCCCCGGCGTCAGTGTGAGTGATGCTACCATAGGTCACGTCGGGGTCTCCTGCGGCGCCGACTCCGCGCAATGACGTCAATGCAGATCGTTGCGTTTCGCCGAGGGTCGCATCATTCAGCAAGCGATCGATGGCTTCAATCACTCCCTGCAGCTTGTGATAGTTGCGGAAAAGCGTCATTGAGTGATCGGTCTGCAACTGCAGGTCATCAGGATTTATGTTCACGCGCGGGTCCATTTCAACGCTGATATCCTTCTCGACTACCGCTCCGTCGACATTCAGTCGAATCGTGTAGGAGCCGGGGTGCACGAAGGGGCCATGGGGGCCATCCGGTGTTCTGAACTGCACGGCGGCAATCGAAAATTGCCGGCGCGAGCCGCGCGGCGGCTCGCGCCGAAGATCCCATACAAATCGATGATGCCCTCTACTGGTGCCAACGCTCTGGAAAGGACGAATCCAGTAGGTCGGATGTGGCAATGATGTTGTGTCAATATCGACGGGAAGATCATCGCTGGCGAACGAGCGCAGCACGAGGCCATCATCGTCCAATATATCCAGCTTCACGTGCCCGGCTGAGAGCGGAAGATGGTAGTCCAGAATGGCGCCGTCCGGAGGGTTGTCGCCCGTAGGTTCTTCGGGCGGCAGGGGAGTATCCGAGAACATATTCCAGCGTACTCGCACGGCGGGCTGTGGCTGAAACAGGTACGGATCGTCCGTCAGAGATGCCGCGGCGATCTCCCGCAGGGGAGATATGTTGTCCAGAATCCAGATCGATCGACCGTGAGTTCCAACTACCAGATCGTTCCCTTGAATAACGAGATCACGCATGGAAGATGGTGGCAGGTTCAGGCTCAGCGCGTGCCAATTTTCGCCGTCGTCGGCAGAGAAATAAACACTGCGTTCCGTGCCTGCAAACAGAAGACCGCGCCGAACTGGATCTTCCCGCACCACATTCACCGGGCCGTTTTCCGGTAATCCGTTCGTAATCCTCGTCCAGCTTTCGCCCCCGTTGCGTGTGCGGTAGATATGCGGTCGCATATCATCACTTCGAAGGGCATTAACCGCGATATAGGCCGCTTCCGCATTGTGATGAGAGGCATCGACTTGTGAGATCTTATCCCAGGGCCTCAATTGTGGCGGAGTAACATTGCGCCAGGACTCTCCACCGTTGCGAGTCACGTGCATCAGTCCGTCGTCCGTGCCTGCCCAGATGGTCTGAACGTCGAGTGGTGAGCCGTCCACCGCATAAATGACCCCCAGCCGATTGGAAGGTTGGGCTTCACCCGTGATGTAGTCGCCGACACTGGCGGGTACATTCGGCCTCGGATTGGAAAGATCCGGGCTGATGATATCCCATGAGTCTCCTCCATTGGTCGTTTTCCAGAGCACATTCGTCGCGAACATCAGCATCGCCGGATCGGCGGGGTGAAAAAGCAGAGGCATTGTGCGCTTGATTCGGTAGTCTCCACTTCGAAGCGCTTCGGGCGCGACATTCTGCGTCTGGCCGGTCTCCATATTGTGTCGCACCACGCGGCCACCATAGATCAGATGGGGATTCAGCGGATCCGGTGCTATGTAGGCGTATTCATCGGCCCCGATCCCAACCCAGTCCCGGAACGAAAGCTGACCACCGTTTCCACGGCTGGAAATTCCGATGGCTCCTGATTCCTGCTGACCCCCATAAACCCAGTACGGAAACTGATTGTCGGTCATCACATGATAGAGCTGCGCGGTGGGCTGATTGTACCAGCTACTCCATGTCCGCCCGCCGTTGACCGTGATCGTGGCACCTTGATCCGTCACAAAAAGCATGATGTCCCCGTTGTCAGGGTTGATCCAGATGCGGTGATAGTCATCACCTCCGGGAGCGCCTTTCAGAGAGGTCCAACTACGGCCAGCGTCATCTGAGCGATAGGATGCGATGTTGCCGACATACACTTTGTCGGGGTCGTCAGGGTGGACTCGGATTTCGGCGAAGTCATCGCCGCGGCCCCACAACCGGCGATCACGATGAACCCACTCCCAACTTTCGCCGCCATCTTCGGATCGGTAGATGCCGCCGCCTTCCTGAGCGTTTACCGTCGCATACATCCGCATCGGATTCGACGGGGATATGCCGACACCCACACGGGCGAGACCCTGCTCGGCCGTGGGTAGCCCTTCTGTAATCAGACGCCAGGTGTCGCCACCGTCGGTTGATTTGTACAATCCGCTGTTGGGACCGGAGAACTTTGCATTTTCCCACGGGCCTTCCTGGTGCTGCCACATGGCCGCAAACAGAATCGAGGGATTGGTCGGATCGAATTCAACCTGAATCGCACCCGTGTTATGATCGATGTAGAGAACGCGTTCCCAGGTGTTACCGCCGTCTGTTGTTCGATAGACGCCTCGTTCTTCGTTGGCGCCGTAAGGATGCCCGAGACCCGCGACGAAGACGATATCCGGATCATCTGGATGGATTATCAGGCGACCTACCTGCTGTACATCAGGCAGACCGATGTGGCTCCATGTGTCTCCGCCGTCTACAGATTTGAAAATACCGTCTCCAACACCCAGATCGGGGCGATGTAGTCCTTCACCGGTACCCACGTAGATGATATTCGGGTGCGAGGGCGATACAGCCAAATCTCCTATTGATCCAGTCGGAGCATCGTCAAATATCGGTCGCCATGTGCGTCCGTAGTCATCCGTTTTCCAGACTCCGCCGTTATTGACACCGACGAAGAAGACATTGGGCTGGGATGCGATGCCAACGCCTCCAACCGTCCTACTGGCTCGAAATGGCCCAAGTAGTCTGTATTTCAGATTCTGATACAGGGCCCGATCGACTTCAAAAGAAGGCGATATCGTAACGGTCGTGCTGACGGAGGTCTGAGCGTTGACGGGAAGAGCCAGCAGGAAAACTATAGCACAAACGATAGAACGCATGGTATCGGCCGGAGGTGGTGTGTTGGTGAGATGTGGTGTGTTGGCGAGATGCGGTGTGTTGGCATGGCGCGGTATTCAATAACGCTGTGAACAACCTGGCCAATATCGTTGCCGGTGCACTCTGCGGCAACGTGAATGCATGATTGAATTGTCGTCGTTGAAAAGGGGTATGCAGTTTCCCTGCCAAATCGTTATTGTAAGCGCTCACCCGAGCCGTCATCGCGATCACTACTTTCTAATGAGTATTAAGCCGTCCCCCGAGAGAAGGGTGATAAACCGTCGAGATTTTCTGTCACGCACGTCGTCCGCCCTCGGTGGCTCGTGGATTGCACTGTACATGCCTGCTATCCTTGCGACCAGCGAGCTGGCCTGTCAAACCGAAGGCCTGGCTTCTGGATTTTCGGTGCTTTCCGATGATGAAGCCAGAGAATTGGATGCTGTAATTGCTCGCATCATTCCATCGGATGAAACGCCGGGAGCGAGAGAGGCCGGAGTTCTGCGCTTCGCCGATCTGGCTCTCGACAGTTTTATGGCCCGTTTGCGTCCAGATATAGTGGAGGGCCTGTCTCAACTCAATGCCCAAGGTGGGGCGTCGTTTTCAGACTTGGTGGAATCAGACCAGGATGCACGGTTGCGCACAATTGAATCGACTCCATTTTTCAGGGCTGTCCGTTTTCTCACATTTGTCGGTTTCCTGGCCCATCCCAAGTATGGGGGAAATACCGACATGATAGGGTGGAGGCACATCGGTTTTGATGACCGGCACGCCTGGCAACCACCGTTCGGCTTTTATGACCGGCCGCATCATGAGGGAACGACAAATGAGTGAAATCAGTGACATTCGCCGACGCCTCGAAGATTCCATGGACCGGAGGCGATTCGACCAATCCGACGAAGTCGATTTCGTGATCATCGGTTCCGGCACCGCAGGGGGAACGATCGCCCGCGAATTGTCGATGGCCGGATTCAGCGTCGTGGTGATGGAGCAGGGTCCATATATACAGATGAAGGAGTTCGTCCATGACGAACTGAACACAATCTACAAGCAGGAGTGGTTTGGCGGATGGGAAGGGAAGTCGCCCCAGACCTTCAGGAGACATGAATCGGAGATTGCCCGCCCCATGGATTTTCTCCCTCCGCTCATCTACGGACAGATGGTGGGTGGCTCGAGCGTTCACATGACGGCCAACTACTGGCGCTTTCACGAGTCAGATTTTATCGAGCGCAGTATGCTTGGACCTATTTCAGGCACAGGATTTCAGGATTGGCCCATCACGTATGAAGACCTCGAGCCCTATTACACGAAGGTGGACTGGGATGTAGGAGTGTCCGGAGGCGTAGGTCCTTTTGACGCTCCGCGTACCAGAGGGTATCCGGTCCCTCCTATGCCCATCAAATCGTCCGGTGCACTCTTGCAGGCCGGCGCGCGGGAGTTGGGGCTTCACCCGCATCCAGCCCCGATGGCCATCCTCTCAAAACCGCACAATGGACGGGCGGGATGCGTTCACTGCGGATTCTGCATGTTGTTTGGTTGCGAGGTCGGGGCGAAATCATCGACGCTTGTTGCCATGATTCCAGAAGCCGAGGCTTCCGGGAACTGCGAGATAAGAGCTGAGAGCACGGTATTCCGCGTGAATACCAACACATCTGGACGCGTGACAGATGTTCTGTACTGGGACCGCGACGGGAACGAGCAATCCCAGAAGGCTAAAGCTGTCATCATGTCCGCGAACGGCGCCGAGACCGCCCGATTGCTGCTGATGTCGGAGTCGGAACAGTTTCCAAACGGGCTCGCAAATTCGAGTGGCAATGTGGGCAAGTATCTCATGTTCAACGGGCTCTCATATGCCTACGGACTCTTCGATGAGCCGCTCAATGAATTCAAGAGCATCCAGGTCACTCGGGTTATTCACGATTTTTACGAGACCGACCCCAAACGAGGATTCTATGGTGGCGGTGGGATCGACGGTCGTTCTTTTCCCGGTTCGCCCATCCTGTTCGCTGAAATGGGTCTGCCGTCCGACGTTCCGACCTGGGGAAAGGGCTTCAAGGACGCACTCGGTCAGTACTACACAAGGACGCTGACGCTCAACGGACACACGACCTCTCTTCCTCTCGCGTCAAACAGTATTTCGCTCGACCCAACGGTGAAGGATGGCCACGGGAGACCAGCGATTCGCGTTACGTACAATGACCACTCGGACGATATTTCTACCATGGCGTTCCTTCAGGATCGATCAGTCGAAATACTGGAAGCCGCCGGCGCAAGTAAGATCTGGCGCCAACCGGTGGGTCCAACTTCGATCGCAGCCCATCTTCTGGGTACTGCCCGAATGGGCAATGATGCCAGAACTTCTGTGGTGGATCGTTATCATAGAGCGCATGACGTGCCCAACCTGTTCATCTGCGACGGCTCCAGCATGGTATCCTCTGGACGAGGTCAACCGACTATGACGATTCAGGCTCTGGCGTTTCGTGCTGCCGAACATATTGCATCTTTCGCCCGAAATGGCGAAATCTAGGCATTCCCTTCCACCAACACCTCCAATTCTATGTCTGCTCAGAACTACGAAAATCACCGCCACTTCGTGAAAGGATGGCATTTGATTCTGGCATCGGTCATTCTTCTGACCGTCATCGGCTCGACCTATCACCTGGTCCGTCAATGGGGATCTGATTTCCAGTATATCACGGCCCTCATGGTGGCAACAAACGTAGCGTTACTTGTAGCGACCTTTTACAGCCGAGTATTTGCATTGGGCGCTCAGGACCGGGTCATTCGACTTGAGGAAGAGCTCAGAAGCCAAAAACTGAACGGACGGGGGCTGGACGCACGCTTGACCTTGCGCCAGATTATCGGACTGCGCTTCGCCTCAGATGAGGAATGGAATGCGCTTAGCGAGCGAGCCATCAGCGAGAACATGAGCGAAGATGATATCAAGAAGGCCGTTCAAAACTGGCGATCTGACACCTGTCGGCTCTGATTCGTCTTTTGACCGGCTGACGGGCCAAACATGTGCCCCGGCCATTTCGTGTTCCAAGAACGAATACAAAACAAGCATGCCCCAATCATCCGTCAGGCCATCTCCGGACGAATACAATGAATTCTATTCGGGTTATGTAAACAGCGTACCCGACGGTGATTTGACCGCTTTTCTTTCTGAGCAGCAAAGCGATCTGATCTCTCTGCTTCGCAGTCTGGATGATACCGCCGTCGAACGTCGGTACGCCCCTGACAAGTGGAGCGTTCGTCAGGTACTCGGGCATTTGGTGGATACGGAGTGGATATTTGCATACCGCATGATGCGGATTGCGCGTGGTGACGCGACGCCACTTCCTGGAATGGACCAGGATGAATTCATGGAAGGGGCCAACTTTTCCGAGCGTTCATTCGAGTCCATGATTGAAGAATTCGAAGGACTGAGAACGGCGACCATTCGTCTCTCAGGTAGCTTTTCGGACGAGATTCTGAACCGACGAGGAACGGCCAGCGGCTTCGAGGTTTCGGTGCGAGCTCTGCGGTGGATCATCGCTGGCCATTGCCAGCACCACATGAAAGTGTTGAACGAGAGATATTTATAGTGCCATGACTCGACTACTTCTGACGGCCGCGAGCTGTCTTCTCTTCGTTTCCTGTTCATCTGAGGGCCCGTCTCCAGATGCCGATGTACAGGAATGGGAGCAACTGTTTGATGGTCAAACACTGAACGGTTGGACCCCAAAAATTACGGGATACGAGTACGGCGACAATCATGCTGAGACGTTCCGGGTTCAGGACGGAGCTATTACCGTGTCATACGACGGGTACGATGGGTTCGACGGCGATTTCGGACATCTGTTTTACGAAGAGCAGTTTTCGCATTACATCATCGCCGTGGAATATCGATTCATGGGCGATCAGGTAGAAGGTGGGCCGGGCTGGGCCTTTCGTAATTCGGGAATCATGATTCATTCTCCTCCCGGTTCAAGTATGCTGGTCGATCAGAACTTTCCGATCTCCATCGAAGTGCAGTTGCTGGGAGGAAACGGAACCGATGATCGAACAACCTCCAATCTGTGCACTCCAGGAACGCATGTCGTCATGAATGGTGAACTCGAAACAAGACACTGCATCAGTTCCACATCGAAAACGTATCACGGAGACCAATGGGTGCGTGCCGAAGTCATGGTACTTGGAAATACCCTGATATCGCACCGACTGGAGGAAGAGATCGTCCTCGAGTATGAGCAGCCACAGATCGGTGGCGGAAGTGTGGACCCATTTGATCCCGCTTTCAAGGTCGACGGCAAGCTTCTCGATTCCGGTTATATCTCGCTGCAAAGCGAAAGTCATCCGGTGCAATTCAGGAAGGTTGAGCTGCTGAACCTCAAGGGCTGCATGAATCCCGAAGCAGACAACTTCAAAAGCTATTTCGTCGAAGACGATCCGGCCGCTTGCCTCAGGTAGGCCCCAGGAATTGCAGACAAGACAATAACTTGCCGTAGCTGTGCGTTTTCACGGTTCAGCATGGAAGGATTTCGGGAACCATTGATGCTGGACACCATACGGTGAGGCTCCACTCGAAGGACTCGTGGGAAGGTGTAACCTTTTCAGTGTCCGTACGTGTGAAACGCGTGGGTATCTATACCCATCCGTTCGAAAGAACTCCCCCATTTGACTTTTTTCTTCACCACAACTCAAGCCATGAAGAAGACTTTTTGGACTTTTCTGTCCGCTGTAATCCTGTTTTCCATGGGCACTTCTGCCCAGGCCCAGCAGTTCGGCGGCGCTGTAGCTCAGACAGATTCCGAGGTTATCGTCGGTATGTCCGGGCAGAACGCAACTAATTCAGCGGTATATGTATATCGCAAAAACGACGACGGCGAATGGGCTGAATCAGCTCAGCTCGTTCGGTCAGATAACAACGGAGCAGATGACCGATTTGGTCGCGCTCTTGCTACCGATGGAGACATTCTGGTTATTGGCGGCACGCTTGTCGACAATTCTACCGGAGCTGCGTACGTGTTCACCCGCGATGGCGGTGGCAACTGGATGGAATCGCAGAGATTGGATCCAGAATCTATCTCCGAAGGCGAATCTTTCGGACGCTCGATCGCGATCACGGATCAATTTGTAATTGTTGGTGCCGCCGGCGCTAACGAAGGCAAAGGCGCGGCCATTGTGTTCAATCGTTCAGATTGGTCTGTACACAGTCGCCTCGACAATCCGGCCGAAGGCGATGGTGGATTTTTTGGTCTGACAGTTGCTGCTGCTGGTACCAATCTACTCGTAGCTGCTCCATTTACGGGACAAACCGAAGAAACACCTGCTCAAGGTGATGTTTTCGCGTACTCCTACGATGCTGATGCAGACAGCTGGGGCGACGGTGCGGCACTTGCCAAGTTTCCAGGTCTGCTTGACGACGCTCAGTTTGGTCAAGGACTGGATATGAACGAGCAGATGGCTGTCATAGGTGCCCCCGGTCTGGGCGGCATGATCGGTGGTGCCATCGTGTATCAGAACAGCGGCGGATCCTGGGGATTTGCGGGAGTGCTTCTTCCATACGCTCCACAGAGCCCAAACTCTGGTAACGTTGTAAAAATGGTCGGTGACAATTTCTGGATGGCAAGTCAGGGCCCCGTGTTTGAATATGCAGGTCATGACGGTCAGATTGAATCCGCTTCAGCACTCTCTCATGGTGAAGTTTCTGGAGCAACCGCATTTTCAGTGAATGGCGATGTTGCCGTTGTTGGTCAGGGCGGAAATGACTCTGCCACAATCATGGCATACGAAGAAGGCCATGGCTGGCACGTTGAAGGAGTCGTCGAAACAGAATATGTCGACCTCTATCCATCTGTAGCAGGTGGTAAAGTTGACTGTGCTGACGGAGAAGCCGAAGGTTGGGACTGTTCAGAAGTTGACCTTCTGTCGTTTGTTTCGCTTGGCGACCTTGGCGGCGGAAAAGGCATCAATATGAACGATGTCTGGGGCTGGACCGATCCTGAGACGGGTCGTGAATATGCTCTTGCCGGTCGTACGAATGGTACGTCTTTCGTCGACGTCACCGACGCTGAAAACCCAGTCTACCTCGGCGACCTTCCAATGACAGAAGGCGCACAGGCAGCTTCATGGAGAGATATCAAAGTCTTCAGCAATCACGCATACATCGTTGCTGACGGATCTGGCCAGCACGGAATGCAGGTTTTTGATCTCACGCAGCTGCGTAATGTCGAAGATGCTCCTGCTACGTTTGAAGCAACCGCTTACTACGGTGAAATTGGATCTGCCCACAACATCGTTATCAACGAAGGCACCGGCTATGCTTATGCAGTTGGAGTCAACAGTGGTGGCGAAACGTGTGGTGGCGGCCTTCACATGATCGATATCAACGAGCCGACCAATCCTACATTCAAAGGATGCTTCGGACACGAAGGCACAGGTCGATCGGGTACAGGTTATTCGCACGATGCTCAGTGCATCAACTATGCCGGTCCAGACACCGAGCACAGTGGCAAAGAGATCTGCTTCGGTGGAAACGAAACAGCTGTTTCAATCTCTGACGTATCTGACAAGGACAACCCTGTTGCCCTTTCGACCGCTGAATACCCGAATGCAGGTTACACGCATCAGGGTTGGATCACGGACGATCACGAGTTCTTCTACGTCAATGACGAGCTTGATGAAATCAGTGGTGAGCAGAGCCGCACGCGTACACTCATTTTCGATGTCCGCGATCTGGATGATCCGATCCTGGTCCAGGAAATGATGGGAACGACCGCTGCGTCGGATCACAACCTGTACGTGAAAGGAAATTACATGTACCAGTCCAACTACAGCGCTGGTCTTCGTGTCATGGATATTTCTGATCCTGCAAATCCTGTTGAAGTTGGTTATTTCGATGTTAACCCTCAGGGTGACAACGAAGCCGGATTCAACGGTACGTGGAGCAACTATCCTTATTTCGAAAGCGGTACGATTCTCGTCACCGGCATCGAATCTGGTCTGTTCATGCTCAAGAAACGCCAGATTGATCTCTAGGCGATTCTGAAGATTGATTTGACCGACGGGCACTGTCCGATTGGACATTTCGATCTGAAAAGCGATACTTTCGCTCTTAGTGATGCGGCTTTTGATTGAAAGTCGTTTTACAGGGCGGGCCGGCAGAGCCGGCCCGCCCTCACTTTTTTATGTGTTGATCCATGGCTTTTTTTATTGTAATTGCCGCCGTCCTTGTCGCAGCGATGCTGCCGATGTTGATATGGGTGGGAATGACGACCCGAAAGGGAATTGAAGAAACCCGAACGAACATTCAGGAAAGCTCCTCGACTGTTCAGAAAGAAATTGCAGCCCAGTCTGGTAACGTTCAGAACCTCGTTTCATCTCAAGAAAAACTGATCGAACGCATCCAACACCTGGAAGCCATCGTAACGAGCGAAGCCTGGGACACCCTTGCAAAAGAAAATCAGGACAGAATCAAGGAGAAACTGTTGGAAATCGACGATGAGTCGATAACAGATGAAAAGAGGGCCGCAAATATGGCCCGCACGATAGAAAGAGAATGAATACTCGCGCACATAGCCTTTCAGCCCTGACCGAACATGCATCCAATGCTGTCGGCGTCCGGCGCTCAGATTTGAAGCCCGGCGATGTCCTGATGCTGTACACGCGCAATTCTCTGTATAAGGCCAGATGCCTCAACGATGGCCGGTTTGCTGTATCGGGAGGGTGGTTCGACCAGAATACCGGCTCGGAAACGGTTACCTCGATCGCAGGATGCACCTGGGGCGGAAAATGTATCAATCGTGAGTTTGTGGGCAGCTGTGGCATGCGTGTGGAGTTCGGAAACAGGGTTTTGACCTCGGTTCTTCAGCGCGTCGTGTGTGTGCCAGCTGTTCTCATGAATTAAAGCCGGCTCCAGCTTCGGATGCACAATAGAATGCGTCCTCATTCGTTCTATAGGCGGATCCCACGGAAATCAGCTCCGGACTAGAGCTGTGTAAGTTGGTTTTTGCTTGACTGACTGCTCGAGACCCGGTAGCTTTTAGGGTGTTTGATGCGATTCCACCACCCATAGCGCGTCAGATACCGCATACTCCCCGTAATTGCATGTCGAACCCTATGAGGAAGTGGGCTTTGCTCACGATTCAGGCGGCGCTGTTCACAGCTTTTTTTGGTATTGAAGCAGTACATGCCCAGTTCAGAGTTGCATCGCAACCAGAACGGGTCGAACAAGCCCAGGTCCTGAATCTGTATCTGACTCTGGAAGGATCGGATCCTGCCGCAGGTCTGTACGTGACCTTGCCGGAGGATTGGATCATTCGTGAAGTCGTCCATTTTTCGGAAGACGGCCGGACGGCGTACATCGATTTTCGACCGGGGACAGTAGAAGATCCACGGACGTTGATCATGTCAGAATCATTGTTCCGGCCAGAAGATCATCTGCTTCTTCAAATCAAGACATCTGCTCGCACAGGTCTGTCGAATGTTTCGACAACACCTATTTATTTGCATGGCGGGCTGACTGCAACCAGAGAAGAACTGAAGGTCAATACGTTGATGGAGGTTGAACGCTCACCCATCAATTCCTCCAATCTTGTCGCGCGATTCTCCGGACTGTCCGAAGACGCCCCAAAGCTCACGCTGAACAACCGACAGGCACTCAGAGCGGACGAACCGTTCACGGTGGCTTTCTGGATGAAATCCAGCGGACTGAACGAAGTAATTCTCTCGACGTGGACGGGACTGGATGAGGACGATTACGTTATGGAAATGGTCGTCGGCCCATCTGGCTATCTGGAATTCTTTCAGGGAGAAGGTGGTCGGCATTATTCCATGAGAAGCGCGCTGCCGATTGCCGATGGTAACTGGCACTTTGCATCGGTCACGAATTCTCCCGAATCGGGGTGGCTGCATATGAGGGTGGATGATCTCGGAGTTGATTCTCTTTTTCGTGCCAATACTCTGTCG
>Ga0209992_10000903_pt1 | contig 35552 bp, 45 predicted proteins | sample 2SBtaG_2_FD_182564 | JGI IMG/M metagenome (GOLD analysis project Ga0209992, IMG submission 182564) | Deep subsurface microbial communities from Kolumbo volcano to uncover new lineages of life (NeLLi) - 2SBTROV12_ACTIVE470 metaG (SPAdes)... | ecosystem: Environmental > Aquatic > Marine >...
TTTGGGATATTTGTTTAATGATTTCTTTGGTGCATTTGTGTTTGGTTTTTTATTGAGAACATTTTTAATTCATCATTCGACGTTTTTTATTAATTCTGTTGCTCATTGTTGGGGATCACAAAGTTATTCGAGAGAATCTTCTGCAGTAAATAATCTTCTTTTGGCGTTTTTAACGATTGGTGAGGGTTATCATAATTACCATCATGCTTTTGCATCCGATTACAGGAATGGTGTTCGATGGTTCCATTTTGATCCAACAAAGTGGTTTATTTGGACGTTGTATAAGACAGGGATGGCGAAAAAACTTATTGTGTTTAATAAGCTGACCATTAAGAAGAAGATTGTGTTGGAAGATAGTAAGTTTTTACTTGAGAACATAAAGAAGTCTTTGGATGTTCGGAAACAGGTATTTCTTGTGCGTGTTGCGGAAGAACGGAATAAAGTATCGCAGTATATTGAAGAAGCACGTATAGCAAGAGATGCGTATCTTGCAGGTAAAGCATCCAAGTTGCAAAAATCTGAAATAAAAAAGTTAAAGGGTGTTTTGAAAGTACGAAATAAAGTGTTTAGAAAATCATGGTCTCATTGGAAAAAGTTTATTAAAACGACGTATTAATTTAACTAACAACACGTTGTGCAAGTGCTTGTGGTCCTAAGATACTAGCACTGTCTTCATCGTCGATTGGAGCAAGTTCGTGGTGATCAAAACATCGCGCTTCATAGATCACTCCTTCTTCTGCACCTTCTGGACTAAGAACAGGATCTGCAATGGTTACAGGTTTTCCATTGCGTAGTCGTTGTGTTCGTGTTGAAGATGTACGGCACCCTCTAATATCACAAACGCCTTCTTTATGGACAATAGCTTCTCCCGCATATTGTGCAAAACCGACAAGATTACTAACAACACCAAAATATCTTCCTGCAAAATCTGTGTCTAATGCTGAAACAGTAACATCAACACCCCCTTCAACAAGCGCCATAACAACATGATCAAGAGACCAGTGTTTGGTAGGGTCAAAGTTTGCTTCTAATCCAAACATGTGCCCTTCTTCTATGAAAACAGCTCGTTTTTCACCAACAAGATTAAAGATTTCATCGGGGTGGTTATTGGGAACATAGATAGCTGGTACTTTTTCACCATTAGAAGCACGAGAATTAATGTAGGGTTGTCCTTTTAGAGGGCCTTCTTTGTATACATCTCGTGTGTTTGTTCTTGGTTGAAGAGCAAGAAAACTTGGTTCAGATAAACCATCTCGGTCGTCTGCGATTTGATTGCATCTCAATGCAGAGAGTAACGCTTCGGATTTTCCTGATTTCATGCATCCTACATGGACATAAAGCGATCCTCTTTTTATTGTTGTCACAAGTAACTCAAGGAAGCATCTCTTATAATATTGCATATGGTGAAGAAGCTATCTTCTATAAACTATTTAAAAAAATAACAATCGCGCTACCATAATGGCCATTAAGACGTTTTCTAATAAGGTTATTTTTGTTAGGGGTAGTTTAATGAAGGTTCCCAAACATGCACAATGAAAGGTCACTTTGGATAATAATTTTTGCCCAACACCGATACCACCAGTTACCATAACAACTAATGTTATCCACGATGTAAGTGGTAAATATGACGTCATGAAGTAATGGTTGACAATAAAACTAACACCTAAGAAAAATTCTAGAAACGGATACAATAGTGCGTAGCCTGGTATTGTTTTTGATAAGGGATCATACAGGGTAAAAGCTTTGGCAAAGCCGTTCACATCACCTAATTTCATTAAGGAAAAGAACACAAAGAATATTCCCATGTATAATAACATGAAGTCATACATGATTGATACTGTTGTTCCAACAAGTAGTACAAGTCCTAATATGTATGTAAAGAGAATGTTGTTGTTCATACGTAAAAAAAGAGGTGATAATATAAGTAGTTTTCTAACTGTTTTTTTCAAGCGTCTATATGATTAAATATGATTGTATCCTACAACATACGTGCACTTAATTAATTTCGGTTCGTTAGGGTTTGTTCATTGTCGTTCTAAAGAAGCGAAAGCTGCCGTTGAACAATTGCCTGAAGATACCTTTCAATGGAGTCCGGAACGTCCACATTGTGGCTATTCGCAATGGGCGGAGTTAGAAAGTGGTGTGTTGGTGTTAGCACAGCAAGGTGCGTCGTTAACTGATAAATTTGAGAATGCTTCATTAGATGTTGTCTTGCCACCTCATGCTGTACTCAATGCAGGGCGGACACGATATCGTGATGATGCACGACAAGATCCTACGTTGGTTAGTTTTTATTGGCAAAGTCAGGATTATGTTATTGCAACGCGTGTGGTCTTGCCTATGGGCTATCGAAGAACGTGGAAAGAGTGGTTGGACTTTTGATAAGAACCTTTAAAAGAGCACGGAAAACAAAGATTGAACACGCCACCGTGGCTCAGTGGTAGAGCACTTCATTGGTAATGAAGAGGTCGTGAGTTCGAATCTCATCGGTGGCTTAGTTTCTTTATTAAGAATAACCTACGGCACAAACACCGTATCCGATATTGGTGGGATCGTTAACATCTATTGCTGTGCAGAGTTCGGGTGATAATGCATGGGGTAATAAGGAATCGTTTGTACATAATTCACCGTGTAAGGAAGATAATCCTGAGTTGTATGCTGGTGGAACAAAACTTATTTTTGAATCGAATAGAAAAGAAGCGTTAGGTGACAAGTGTAACAATGAAGAAAAAGTGCAGTTATGGTGTTCTGAAAAGGTTGGTGATTCATGGACAACACCTGTTGTTCTTGCTGGTGAACCGAATGAAGGGAAGAAAAACACACAAGCATGGGTTGATGAAGTGAATAATTATTTGTATTGGACGAATGATGAAGGATGTGGTTGTGTTCGTCGTATGCCGTTTGATGGCGCATCAGTGTATGGTAGTGCAGAAGATGTTGTTATTCCTAACACTAAAACATTGTGGGAAGGTGGTGCTGATGGTCAAGTAGTGTTTGTTGGTGAGTATTCTCAGTCAGAAAATGTTGCATTTATTACTTGTGGTATTGCGCGTGAAGGTGGTCCGTTCTTGAAGAAGTGGTCTATAACAATTAATGCGTGTGTTATTCCGTTAAATTAATAAAAAATTATGCTACTTTTTCTCGTTCTCCGAGTTCTTTTATTTTTACTTTGCTGCGTTTGCCTTTTTGTGATTTTGTAATGATTGCTAAAAACATCTTGTGTAAGGTTTCTCCGTCAACAATAAATGTGTGGGTGTCTATTTTGTGAATCCCTTTGAGAAGGCCAATTTTCCCTTGGCTATTGAGATAACTTCTGACGTGGTTCCAAATAAAAAATGCTTGATCTTTGTCATTGAAGGTATATTGGTATCGTCCCATTGTTCTTTTAAGTAATTTTGTTCTTTTTATAGTTTTTTGTGACTTCTCATACTTCTTAGTGTGTCCCGTAGACTATTAGAATGGTTCTTGGATGGTGTCTTCTATCAAGTGGAGTGTGATAGTATGAAAAAATCTATTAAAATGAAGACGGCGTTGGAACAGTGTATGGCAAAGACGAATGATAATTGGTCTGTGTTAGAAGATTTTGGTGTTGTGTGTTGGCCTAAATAGTGTTACTTCCAAGTAACAACAAATAGGAACCTTTATAAAGATCAATAGACTCACATCGATCAATAGTAACAACACATGAGGTAACAACACAATGGGTAAAACAGGAAGAAACGCAAAACACAAGAGCCACAGACCTTTCCGTCATGGTCAGGGAACTGGTCGAAGAACACCAGTAGATAATTTGGGAGATTTTAGACCAATAGTAGTTATACAACGAGACGATATTCGTTTAGCTACAGATACTGGGCTTGAAGCAACACTTGGAGCAACGTCGCCAATAGAACATGTTACAGAGAGAACATCTCAACCAGATGTTTATGTTAAAGCTGGTAAACTGGATACACCATATGATGGTAACGTTCAAATAGCATCTGAACATCTTTTGGACAAGCCTGTTACGGTGACTATTAGTGGTCTGCCACTCAATAATGGTGGTTTACCGCGTACGCCAAACTACGGTGCACAATAATTAATCCCTTCTTTCAAGAGAACCAATAACAGTTCTCTTTCTCTTTCTTTTTCTTTTACCATAGATTTTTAAACACGCTATGAAGTCTTGCCAGTACAATGATTGATTTTAAAGAACAATTAAAAACAATAGTAAAAAAACATAATTTACCGTCGTTTGAAACGTTAGATAAAGAGTTTGAATTTTTATACGTTGGAAAAATTATTGAAGTAACACGCCCGTTATCGTTTATTAGAAGAAGAATGAGTGATAAAATGGGTGGTATTCTTGGTATGTTGCAAGGTATGGTACAACCAAATCCTTCCTCAATGATTAGTTTAGAAGAATCCTCATTTTTTACAAAAGAAGAAAAACAAGAAAAAATTATTGCTATCTTGCGTGAATTAATGTATTTTGAACGATTATCTATTCATTTAAACATTACATCAACAGATGAAGAAGAAGTTGCGTTTATTAAAGCATTATGGGAAAAGTGGAACCACCTTAAACCACAAATCCTAGAACTGACAAAGAAGTTACATGAAGGCTGGAGAAAAGATAGTGAAGAAAAGAAAGACCATAATTACATGGGCTAAACCTTATAAATTCTGATACGTTCTGGTTTCTATGAAAAAGGGGCAGGTGTATCTTCTGGCAGCAATTATCATTGGATTATTGTTATTTACCTTAGTAACGCCTTCGAATCTTGTACATCAACAAGTGATTGATGATGATTTTGAAGCCTTATCACAGAATTATCAAGTAGAAAGTGCGAAGTTCTTGAATGAAGTGTTAAACCAACAGAACGTTGATCGAAGAGTTATTAATAATTCTTTTTTGAATTTTACGATAGCTTTTACATCGTATTCAAAAACAAAGAATCCTAATTTTGGTTTAATCTATGCGTTTCCGTTTGGTCAAGGATTGTTTATTGGAAATTATGCACAAGTGCCTATGGATGTAACATTGTTAGGAACGCCGGTATTTTCACTGGAAGGGTGTTTTGACGAAGTCAGCACATCTGTATCGGTTGCAGGTATTAATTTGGATGTTCCTGGGTTAACACCGTCGATGTATAAGGATTGTACAGTATTTATTACAACATATCCCTCTGATAATACAATGGACCTTTTAATTGAAAACGTGGAATATACGTTTACGTTGGATAAGGGACGATCAGATATCATTGTGGTCAGTCGTGAAAGTCTTGGTGATGATGTGAAGGTCTTTATGAGTGAATAGCAACCTTGATAAAGATCTGATCAAAAAGAATACAGTGATATTGGATAAAAAGGGTGTTTCTCCGGCGATTAGTTGGATTATTCTTATTGGTATGGCTGTGACCATGGCTGGTGTCGTAACCGTCTGGACAAGAGGTCTTGCTGAAGATTCTACAGATCGTGTTATTGGTAATGTTGAGAAGGATTTACGATGTGATGATATTGTTATTCATGCGTATGAAGCTACGGGTCCTAATTGTGCATCAGTAACGATTGGTAATCGAGGTCTCTTTTCTATTAGTGGATATAAGATACGTGATGCTGGAGGCATACAAGATATTACGCTTACATCATCGTTAGCTCCACAAACGGAGAAAACAGAATCTTTAAGTAGTTCTCCGATATCTCCTGGTAATACCATTAGTATCATTCCTGTTACTATGGTTGAAAAAGAAGAGGTTCCATGTCTGACAAAAGAAGTCACAGTTACATGTTCAGTATAATGCAAAGAAAAAAAGGTGTTTCTCCATTAATTGCAACAACATTACTTGTTGGTTTTGCTGTCGCTGTTACAACGGTTGTTATGATGTTTGGTGGTGACTTGTTAGAAGATTTACAAATGAAACAAGGAAAGAACTTAGAAAAAACATTACAATGTGATGCCATGTCGTTCAAAGTAGATAATGTTGTTGGTAATACCATTCATATTACTAACAACGGTCAAGAAGATATTCATGCATTTTTTATCAGATACCAAGGATCAACAGCAGATAGTTTTGAATCACATTATCGTATTGATGTTCCTGTTGGTGGTGTAGGTCAAATTATTGCAGCGCCTGGTGGTGGTGTAGGTACCTTAGAAAAAGCAAAAGTGTTTGCAAAAAGTGTTGCCGGTCCTAAGGGTAATGTTATTTGGGGCACGTGTGGATCGACAGAGACCACTGTAACCATGGCGTAGGAGTATAGGTAACTTTAAGAAGGATTAATTGTTAACGTTAGGTGTGGTTACACACAGAATATTAAAAAAGAAGGGTATTTCGCCGTTAATTGCAACGGTTTTATTGATTGGTTTTGCTGTGGCATTAGCTGCTGTTGTGATGACATGGGGTCTTGATTTTGTTCAAGATACTGCTGATACAACAAAAGAGCAAACACAAAACACCCTTATTTGTTCAACGGAATTATCGTTTGCTATTTCTGATGTGAATGCTGATCCTGGTTCTGAATCGGTTACGATTGATAATCGTGGTCAAATTGATATTCAATCATTAGTCGTTAGAGTGTATGGTGCTACTGGTGTGGTAACAATTGATTCTGGTAGTGATACAACAACGTTAGATAATGTTGGTGTACCAATGTTTGGTGTTGTTACCTTTACTGGTCAAGAGTTAACAGATGCGCTTGCTGATAGTGCAACAAAGGTTGAAGCTATTGCTACTGTTCCTGGTGAAGCTGGTTCTACTGATGTTATTTGTCCACAAAATATTCAATCATATAACGTATAAGGAATTTCTTAGTTCTTAGCATGGTACGAAAACAAAAAAGAGGACAAGTGTGGGTTTCTGCAGTACTCTTCATTTCCTTAGGTGTTATTATTATTGCATTAATTCTTGCGGGTGCTATGCCGTTAGTAAATAAGATTTCTGATAAGAATACTGTTGTTCGAACGAAAGGAATAGTATTAACAATGGACGATGCTATTCGTACGGTTGTCAATGAAGGTCCTGGTAGTCAACGTCAATTAAATCCTGTTGTTATTGATAAGGGGTCATTAACCATTCAAGAAGGTGCATATGAACTTCGTTGGGAACTAGAAACGAATGCGGTGTTAATGGAAAAGGATGTGCAAATTGAAGAGGGTCACCTCTCTATGGTGCTTAATTCAACGTTTGTGGAAGAAATGTCTCGTATGACGATGTGGGTTGATGATGATGGGTGGAATATTACGATACCGTCGCCACTAAAAGGACCATTAAAAGGTTCATATGTTATTACGGTAAAACATACAGGTATCTTTGATGCAAGTGACAGGCCTTTGATTGATGTTACTATTTCTTAAGACCAAACAGTTAAAAATCCCGAAACGTGTGTATTTAGAAGAAAAGAGGTTTGTAGTGTGAGTGTATTAAAGAAAGAAAAGATAGCCCCTCCTTCACCGGGTGTTGAGTTTTCTGTAGCAAAACAAGCGGATATTCCTGTCTTACCTGATTTTAATAATAAGAAAGAGATTGATGTGAAATATCCGTTAATGGAACCGTATGTGTATGCACATATTCATTGGGATGATGCAGAAAAGGAAGTGATGTATGAAGTATTAGAACCGGAGTTAACACCGAAAGAACAGAATGTTTTAGTTGCATTAGAAAAGGGTATTGAAGAGTTAATTAATATTAGTTTTATTAATATTAAAGATGAAAAGACGGTTATTTCTTATTTAGAAAAGAATGCAAAAGTATTGCTTGGCGAGTTAGGGTTGAAACCACCACGTGATGTGTTTATGAAGTTAATGTATTATTTGTATCGTGACTTTGTCGGTTTAAACCGTATTGAAGCGTTAATGCATGATTATCATATTGAAGATATTGAATGTAATGGGATGAATACACCATTGTATATTGTGCATCGTAAGTTTCGTAATCTTAAAACAAATGTTGTGTTTACGTCGAATGAGGAGATGATGTCGTTTGTTGAAAAGTTGGCACAAAAGTGTGGGAAGTATATTTCCTATGCACAACCTATTTTGGATGGTCGTTTACCTGATAAGAGTCGTGTGAATGCAACGTACACGCAAGATATTTCTTCGCGTGGTCCAACCTTTACCATTCGTAAGTTTACGAGTGAACCATGGAGTCCTATTAAGTTAATTCAAGTAAAAACAGCAAGTCCTGAATTACTAGCATATTTGTGGATGTTAGTTGAATATGAATCGAATATTATGATTATTGGTGGTACGGGTACGGGTAAGACCTCGTTTTTGAATAGTTTGTGTTTTTTCATGCCACCGCAGGCACGCATTGTATCTATTGAAGATACGCATGAACTTAATCTTTTACATACGAATTGGTTACCGTCTGTTTCACGTGAAACGACAGGTGTAGGTGGTGAACAACGGTTGGGTGAAGTGTCATTATTTACGTTATTAAAAGCAAGTTTTAGGCAACGTCCTGATTATGTGATTGTGGGTGAGATTCGTGGTGAAGAGGCTTTTGTGTTATTCCAGGGTGCATCTTCTGGTCATCCTACCATATCGACGATGCACGCAGAAGATGTTGAAACAATGACGCGACGGTTAGAAACACCTCCTATTAATTTGCCTCCTGCGTTAGTTGAAACATTAGATGCTGTGTGTGTTATGAGTCAGTCTCGTGTTGATGGTAAGGAAGTACGAAGACTAAAGCATATTGCAGAGATTGTTAAAGTAGAACAAAAGATTGGTGGTGTTGAAACGAACATGCCGTTTGTGTGGGATGCAAGGACTGATCGTTTTTTCTTTAAGAAGGAAAGTGTGTTGTTTAAGAAATTAGAACAAGAGTATGGATTACGTCCTGAACAAATTCAACAGGAATTCCAACGAAGAACAATGTTGTTGTGGGGTATGTATCAAAAAAAGATTTTTGGTTATCGTGAAGTGCATCAAATTATTAGTGCTTATTATAAGACGCCTGAAGAAGTGTTGAAGAGGTTTAATATTAAATAATGTCGTTGGCTGCTATACGGCAAAGTGCGCAGAGTATTGTGCAAGCACATGCATTGTACGAAAAGGCTTTAGAAAAGAATACGAAAGAGGCTGAAAAGTTACGGGTATTTCTTATTGGATTAAGTAAAACGTTAGAGAAGCAAGTGGGGGAGTTGAGGGGCGATGTCAGTTAGTGATGATGCTGAAGATATTATTCGTTTAACGAATGCGTTTGAAAAAACGTCAGCAAAGAAGGAGCATCGTGCTATTGTTGCAAGTATGAGCGAAGCAACAAACCGTATTACGGGTGCATTAACAGGAAGTTCGCAAGCGGCATTGTATGAACAAGTTATTTTGGATGAACCACCGCAACAGTCTGTTCCTGTTCCTATTAAAAAAAGAAAGAAAGTATCTAAGAAGAAGTTAATTGATGAGTTACATATTGATGAAGAAGCATTAGCACGATTGTATAAGAAGAAGAAAAAGAAAGGTGATGATTTGGATGTTGCCTTTACTGTTTATGTTCCTTCGGCATTTGGTGCTGTTGCAAATAGAACGTTTGGTGGGTATGCTCAACATTTAACAAAGAAAGGAGCAACGTTTGAAGCGCTTGCTGATAATGTGAAAGTTTCTGGATTAAATATTCTTTCACGGACGTACGTAAGCATGGTGTTATTTGGTGCACTCCTTGGTGCTATTGGTGCAGGATTGTTAGCATTAGTTGTTATGGGTGCGTTAGGTGTTCCACCATTAATGTTGATTGTTGGTACAGTTGCTGCGATTATAGCTGGTGGCGGTCTTGTGTTTGGTGTGATGTATGCGTATCCTGCGTCGGAATCTTCAAGAAAATCAAAAGCTATCAAGAAAGATTTACCGTTTGCAATCATTCACATGGCTGCTGTTGCTGGTTCTGGTGCACAACCATTAGCGATGTTTAAGTTATTATTGCGTTCTGATGAGTATAAGGGATTAGAAAGTGAAATTAAGAAGATTGTCAATTATGTTAATTTGTTTGGATATGACTTGTCTACAGCATTAAAGAACGTGTCATTACGGACGCCTTCTAAAGAGTGGAAGGAATTGTTGAATGGTATTGCTGCAACAATTGAATCGGGTGGTAGTTTGAAAGCATATTTGAAGAGTATTGCTGATGATACCATGGCAACGTATCGGTTAGAACGTAAAAAATACGTGGAAACGTTAGCAACATATTCTGATATTTATACAGGTGTATTAATTGCTGCACCGTTGTTGTTTATGGTCGCGTTAACGATTATTAATATGATGGGAGGGACGATTGCTGGTATTTCCATTGCAACGTTGGCATGGGGTGGTACGTTTGTTGTATTGCCTGTTGTTAATGTGTTGTTTTATTTGTTTTTGAATATCACGCAGCCGGAGGAGTAAGATGGGTGTTTCATTTAAACCAGTGTATTTGTTAAGTATCTTACTTGGATTGTTCGTTCTTGGTGCTGATGTCTATTTGTTTTATGGTCAACGATTATTTTATCCGTTAATTATTATTTCGTTAGTTATTGCAAGTTTGCATTTTTGGATTGATTTCTTTGCTGAAATTAAACGACAAAAAGAAATTGGTGTTCGTTTTTTAGGGTTTGTTCGTAATTTGGTTGAGTCCGTAAAGTCAGGTGTATCAATTCCTAAATCTATTCAAAATGTTGCAAAGAAAGATTATGGTGAATTAACACCGTATGTTCGTAAGTTATCGAATCAAATTAGTTGGGGTATTCCTACACGTAAAGCGTTACAGACGTTTGCATTAGATACACAAAATAAAGTGATTAAACGGTCAGTGTCTATTATTGTTGAGGCGGAACAGTCTGGTGGGGATATTACTGATATTTTATCGTCTGTTGTTGATTCTGTTGTGAACGTAAAGAAAATGCGTGAAGAACGGAAAGCAATGGTTCATTCACAGATTATGCAGGGGTATATTATTTATTATGTGTTTATTGGTATTATGTTGGCGTTAGAATTGTGGTTGTTTCCGCAGTTGATTAATTCTGGTGCTGGTGCTGCATTACAGGCTGGTACGGGTATTGGTGGGGTTTCCTTAGGTGGTGCTGATGCATTAGATATGGGTCCTGTCTTCTTTTCATTAATTATGGTGCAAGGTTTTTTTGCAGGTATTATGATTGGTAAGTTCTCTGAAGGAACGTTAAAGACAGGTTTGTTACATTCATTAATTATGATGGTGTCTGCTGCATTGATTATTACAACAGCAAAGGGTGGGATCTAAAGTGAATAAGAAAGGGATTGGTTTTGTTGATTGGATTATTAGTATGAGTTTATTTTTAGTTGTTGTATTGATGATCTTTGCTTTTTTACGTCCTGGTGTTGTTCCGGATGTTGAGTCTGAAGATTTGTTAACGATTGTTGAATTGAACATGTTGGAAGAAGTAACGTGGTCGGTTATGCGTATTCCTGTGTCTATTGGATTAATTAACAGTGATGTGCCGACAATTAAAATTCAGCATGAACTTGCGAGTGAGTGGGGTTTTGTTGATATAGAAGTTCCTGTTGGTGTTAATATGGCAAATGTGGTGGTTAATATGAATCCTAATGGTAAAGTTATCCAAATTAAATGTGCATCTGGCGTGACGTGTTCAACGACAACATCGTTGGTTGATGATCCTGCAACAGGTATTTACATTTTATCTATGCCTAAAGCACAAGGTGCACCTATTGATATGTCGTTAATTAAGTCGTCGTGTGTTGGCCCTCCTGATGATTGTATTTTTTCATTAGGTGCAAAAGAAGTTGTTACAGGTTTGCATATGGTAACATTACAAAGTTTAATTAATGATCCTGATCCTGGTGCGTTATATGAGGCAAAGAAGACGGCGTGGGATTTTCCTTCATCTCGTAGTTTTAGTGTGTGGTTGGATCCGTTAGATGGGTCTGCACAGTTTCCGTTACTACAACCAAAGGAACCAGTTCCTGCACAAGCAAGTGTGTTTGTCAAAGAAATTGCTGTATCGTTATTACGGATGGATGGGACGCGTGTTCCAGGGATTATGAATATTCGTGTGTGGTAAAATGAACAAGAAAGGATTTATTCGGACGTTGGAATCGGTGATTGCTATCATTTTGTTATTAACATTAGTGTATATGTTAGCTCCTGAACAAGAGGCTATTCCTGATAAGCCTGGTCGTGTTGATGAAGCACATCGTGCTATTTTTGATGAAGTGTTAGTGAATGCAACGATGCGTTCATGTTTAGTTAATACCGTTAGTTTCTTTGGTGCGTTAAATAATGCGAGTGGATTGTATAATGGCACTGTTATAAGTGATCCGTGTTTATTGCCGTTGTTAGAATATATTGAAAAGTATGTGCCTACTGGGTTTGTGTTTTTAGCAGAGTTGTGTAATACGTCTGTTTCTTGTTTGGACGATGCATTGCCTGTTGATCGTGCGTTGTATGCTGAAAGTGTATGGATTGGTACAAGTACGCCAAAGATTTTTAGAGTGTATTTTTGGAAGAAGTAGCTATTTCTTTTGTAATAATGCTACAAAGAAACCATTAGTATCATAATACTGTGGCCAGATTTTTATATATTTTTTATGACTGCTTTTTGTTGTATGATCGTTGATTGAACGTGGTGTTCTATTTGTTGCGTCTTTATGGTTATGTAAGAATGTATCAATGACCATTTCATCTTCTTCTGGTTCTAAACTACACGTAGCATACGCTAATGTTCCTTTTGGTTTAAGCAAGGTCCATGCGTTTTCTAGCATTTTTTGTTGTAATTTAGCATAACGTTTGGTTATTTTTGGATTCCATTCTTTTAAGAGTTTTTTACTTCTCGCAATGTTTCCTTTGATTAATCCACTGCCTGTGCAGGGAACGTCAAGTAAGATGTTATCAAAGAGTTGTCCGCTTTCATAGTGTTCTGCTCGTTGTTGTGTTATCATAACGTTGTTTACACCGCATCGTTTAAGGTTTATTTGTAGGATTCTTTTACGAAAACTGTTTGGTTCGTTAGATATGATGGTGCCGTTGTTTCTCATTAAACACGCTAGGTGGTGTGTTTTTCCTCCTGGTGCTGCACAGAGGTCTAAGACTGTTGATCGTTGTGTTGGTTTAAGCAGTAATGCTGGTAACATGCTTGGTGATCCTTGTGAAAAGATCATGCCTTCTTTGTGTTGTTTACTTCTGCCAATGTCTCTTCGTCCTGTTTCGTGTTCAATATAGAATCCGTCACGACACCATGGTACTGACGTTAAGTTCCATCCGTCTTTTTTGAGTGATTGTTTTACTGTATGTGCTGTATGGTGCAAGGTGTTTATGCGTATGCTTTTACGTGCGAAGTGTTTACTGACTGATGCTTTGTATGTTTGAAAGTCGGTTAACAGTTCGTATTTCTTTATAAACGCTGGTTTGAAGTGCATACATTTCAGAGTACAGAGTATCTTTTAAAGGTTTCACAACAGGGATAATAATTGTATATGTTCTAGTCCTATTTTTCCAATCATTAAGGGCGTTAGGTCACCACCTTGTTCTGCGTAGTGTTTAATCGCAAGAAAGCCTTTCAAGTAAATATGGTCTTTCGTAAATGCTCCTGGTTTGCTTGTATTTGTTAGTCCACGTTTTGATCTCAGAGTTAATGTCCATGCGTCGTGTTTTGGGAAGTAGTCTAATAAGTGGTTATACACACTACTGAAGTTGTGTTTGAGACTATGGTGGTTGGCTATGACACGTCCGGCGTAGTTTCTCAAGATGGTTGGTGATAACAGTCCATGTCTGTACTCATTGTATGCAGCAAGTCCTTCTTCGGTGACTAAGTAGTTAGGGAAACCATAGTGGAAGAGTTTGTATGGTTGTTTTGCCCCATTTTCTGCTCTTGTTGCGTGCGTTCCTATTTCGTGAATGATGAGTCGTTGCACATCAGCAGCGGTAAAGGGTCGTTTTTTGTTCAAGTATAAGACTTTATTTTTTGTACTTACGGCTGCTCCTGCGACCATTTCTTTTTCTATGACGTCCCAGTCGTAGCGTTTTACTTTGAAGGTGTCTGAAAAGATTTTGTTTAATGATAGTCTTGAATAGGGTGTTCCTTGTTTTCTCGGTTTGTGTTTTTTTGCGTAGCGTTCCCATAAACTTTCTTCATTGGCTTCAAGAATGTGTTTTGCTTCTTTGACTAAGTCTTGTGAAGGTTTATTATATAATTGTACGGAATATTTTGTAAAGTCTCGTTTACCAATATGTTGCAACAGTGCAATCATACGTTCGAGTTCTATTATTTTTTTACGTAAGAGTGTACCATACACACTCTTATCTGTTTCTAAGGAATGAAGTTTCTTTGTGTATTGTGTGTAATCACTTGGTTTTACTTTGTATTTGAAATGGGGGTTGTAGCAATTGTCGTTGAAGATTTTTTTACGTTCGTCATTGACGTTAATAGGATTTAAGTGGGCTATGCGTAATCGGGAAGCTACTGCGGCAAGGTCACGGTCTACTTTTGTCATCAACATATGCTGTGATGAAGAGAAGTGGTTTATATGAATTTGTCTGGTTCAACGTCTTTTTCGAGGACGATAGGACCGATGTAACCACATTGTTTGCAGTGATACATGCCCGTAATTAATCCAGCGTAGATGTGTATGTTGGGATCACCGCATGAAGGACAGCATCTGATGGTTTCCATGGAGTTGTGGAAGAAGATAATCTTTAAATAGGCTCGTACGTGCCATCTCAAGATTGTGGGCCAGTGGTCTAGTCTGGTTATGGCACCGCCTTTACAAGGCGGTTATCGGAGGTTCAAATCCTCCTTGGCCCATCTTGTTCTTTAAAGAAGGATTTTGGTAAAGAGTATACTGTTTTAGTGAATAAACCAGGTGGTAAGACTGTAGAGAAAAGTATTGGTGATTTGAAAAAACATCAATTGGTTTCTTTAATGACTGAGGTTTCTAAGACACGTAAGAAGAAGTATAAACGTAACAAGGATGTCAAGTATGGAAACATCAATAAAGGCTTTACAGAGAGTGAATTAAAGCGTTTCTTGACTGCGTGTAAGAACAAGAAAGCATATTTGGCATTCACACTAATGGCTTGCCTTGGATTACGCATTGGTGAAGTTGTTCGTATCAAGTTAGATGACTTGGATTTTATGCATCGGAAGATACGAATTGATACAGAAAAAGCAATGACTGGTGACTTGCTTTACTTGCATAACAAGGTTCACTTACTTCTAAAAAACTGGGTTCACTTACATCAAAAAATTATCCTTAAATGCAACGGTTATTTGTTCTTTTCAGAGAAAAGGGAAGAAGGACATATTAGTCCGCATTGGTTACGTAAAGAGTTCAGGAAGAGTGCACAAACTGCAGACTTAGTGCAATGGTATTGTCTTGCTGATGGTGATAAACGAAGAAAACTGTACAGGTTAACAACACATTCGTTACGGCATTACTTTATTACAAAGATGTATAAGGAATCAAAAAATCCTTTGCATACACAAAGGTTAGCAAGACATCGAGTGTTTAAGTCAACTGAACGGTATATTCGTACAGAACAAGTGGATATTGATAAAACCATTAAAGCAGCGTTTGGAGAAGAAGGAATGCAACAGGATGAAGCTGAAGACTTTATGAAAGTGTATAGGGTGTGGAAAAAGATGAAACTTGTTAATTAATTTTTTTGATTAGAGCTCTGCACGTAACTCATTATTTACTTTTTCATCGCCACCATTTTCTTTAATTATTTTTATTTCTTTATCAACAATAGTTCTATAACGAAATTTATTAAATTTATGTGAAAAGAAGTTTAACGGATCTGTGATGGTTGGTGGGGATTCTTCAATAAAGTTACTCCAACAGAAATGTTGAAAATTAAGGAACAGATTTTCTTCTCGTTTTGTTAAACTTTTATTATATCCTCTTCCAAAAAGTTTCTTAAATTCAGAGGGATATTTTTCTCCAAAAGAGTTTGAAATGTGGGTTAGCATAGTTTCAATTGAACTGAGTTGCATATAATAATCTTTTCTGGTAATGATAAATTCTCTTATCAGTTCTTTTATCTTGGATCTTGAAATTTCTCTCATGTCTTTTTCCCAGCTTTTCAAAAATTTTGCTGATTTTTTATCTGTTGATAAAAAGTTTTCAAGTGTTTGTCCCCAGTATGGCAACAATTGAAAAAGCCTTTCGTAATTAATGGAATATCTTTTTCTTTTGTTGGATTGTATGAGTTTGAGATTTTTTAATCTTGAAAGCTCTCCTTTTCCTAAATGGCCTGATTTGCTTCGAAGAAAATTCTCTGGAAGTTCTAATTTTAGTGTGTAATTGCAGGTTAAATGGTATTTATTTTTTCTTTTGAAGATGAGTCTTTTGCGACATGAAGAGCATTTAATGCTAGGGATTCTTAATCTTGCTTTCTTCTTGTTGGCTTCTTTTAGGAGTTGTGTGATGGTTTCTATAGTTGATTTATTGCGTAGATTAACAAATTTGCAGTGGAAGCAAGTAACTTCTACAACGCTTGTTAAATTCATTTTTTCTTTGTATAATGCTTCTATTAGCTCTTTAATGCTTTTTTCAGATTCAAGAAGCTCTATGAAAACCTGTACTGTGCGATCAATTTGTTTTTTGCCCATTTTAGCATCACATATCTGATGTTTCTAAGGGCAATAACATTAAAGCCTACTTAAACTTACCTATTGTTCAATAACATGAAGCTTACAATTTCCTTACCTGAAGAAGCAATCATACGTGCAAAGAAGAGTGCAGAAAGCAATGGTCAAACGTTGTCAGGATTGATTAGGATCAGCTTGGAAAAAGAGTTAGATCTAGGGGATGGAATTAAGGAGGTGATTGAAAAAGAAAAGAAAATAAGAAATACCGTTTGTCAACAATAAACGAAGTGTTTCTGCCCTTATAAAATTAACTAAAACAAAATTATAGCGATAGCTATGTAGAGTAAATAAAATGAATGAATTAACTGAAAACGAAAAGTGGCTTTGGACCATGATAAAGAAAGTAGAAGAGCAAGGTTTGTGGAATCACGAGTACTTGGGGAAGCTATGGAATGAGAATGGTAAGTTAAAGCAATTATGTTCACAGTTGTTGCAACATCTAGTGATGAACGGACAGATTTCATCTGTTCAAGTAAAAAAATTATTGGAGGATTCTAAAGTGGAATCAGAATTAATAGACATATCTCTGTTTGAGTCAAAGTACTTTAAACTAGAGGATGGTGATGCTGCCGATGTAATCTTAGTCGACTGGAAGAAGGACGAGTTTGATTACCAAGGTAACAAAAGCCAAGGAATATATGCCAAGGTTGTAGAGGAAAACGGGAAGGAAGTTGAAAAGGAACTTAATGCTTCGTCTTCTCTTTCTAAGCAACTTACGCCACACCTTAATGAAGCAGTCTCTCAAGGCAAGAGTAAAGTAAAGTTACGCATCACACGGGTAGGCATTGGTAAGAATACGAGGTATTCAGTGAAGGCTATCTAAGCCTTCACTTCTTCTTTTTTAAAATGATCCTTACAGTTGATACAAGAGAACAGAAGCCTTATCTGAATATCTTTGAGAGAATAAAGCAAGAGTATTCTGTAAAAACATTGCGAGTAGGTGATTATTCTATCAGTGGGTATGAGAATGACTTTTCTGTTGAACGCAAAACTCTTGATGATTTTATTGCTTCTATCACTCAGAATAGGAAAAGGTTTGAGAATGAATTGAAACGAGCAAAGAGTATGCAGTTTTTTGCTGTAATCATTGAAGGATCTTTTTATGATATCAAAAACAGGAATTACTATTCTAAGATTGAACCTGCTGTAGTTTTAGCAACATTGTTTGGTTGGAGCGTTAAGTATAACATTCCATTTTTCTTGGTTGATACTCGTGAAGGTGGTGCACTTGCAGTAATTAAATTAGCGGAAGCATTTTGGAGGTATCATCGTGTTGTTTCCTGATGTTTCTGAAAGTTTTGAAAGAGATAATGTAAAATCTGTTGAGATAGCAGAAGCAATTGAAGATTATTTGCAAGGGATGGGTGTTGTCGGTCTCATTGTTGCAATAAATAGCATATCATTATGTTTAGATCTTCCTGAACAGTATAAACAACGTAACAGTGTAATTCTCATTCTTGATAGGGGTGCTGCAAAATCAACGTTGTTAGTTGATTTACTTGCTAAATCTAATCCAAAGATGTTCACTAAGCTTGATAAAAAATTGTTTGAATCAGAATTGGTGCAAAAGCCAAAGGAATATTTTCATAACAAAGTGTTGGTCCATGATGATCTTATCATTGCATTTACTGGTATGAGTACGAAACAACGTCAACAGTTAATTAACTTTTTTACATCGTTATTGAGTGATAAAGAGTATTCTCGTGAAAGGAACAATCAGTTGAAAGATGTTGATTGTCTTTGTGTGTTTGGTATAGCTAAAGAGAATTACTCTAAACATACAAAGGAACTGCTTAATGCAACGTTCTTTGATAGGTTCATACGTGTTACAATGGACCTTGAAAGAGATGATAAGTTGAAGATATTGCAGCATAGGGACAATCTCAAAGCAAATAATGTGAAATATCCTAAAATAAAGTTACCCTACAAGAAGAAGAAAACAAAGGTTGAGTTAGTATTGTCTGTTGAAATGAAAGCAGAAAGAAACAAGTTGGCTATGGAACTGGATGATTACAACATTCTTTCGTTTGCACGTGCACAGAACTTTATTGATGTGTTTTTGATGGCAAATGCACTGTTAAATGGGAGAAAAGAAGTGAAAAACAACGATTTAGAACTGTATAAATTGCTTCATAAGTATCACATTAAAGCTTCAGGTGAGTTAGCAAAGGAAGAGAAAGTTATTGTAATGAAAAGGCAAGGACGTTCTAACAGTGATGTAATGAATGAATTAGGGATACCAAGGTCAACGTTCTATGATATTATTAAAAGATTGAAGGAGCGTGGAGAAATAACATAGTCCGATATTCCGGTCAAACAGTTATACTGCAGGGTATCATAAACACCGGAATTTCGGAATGAACATTTATAATTAAAAAACACGTAACAAAAACATGGCAAGTGAAAAACAAATACGAGCAAACCAACAAAATGCATTGAAAAGCACAGGGCCTAAAGATACGTCAAAGACTTCAAAAAATGCAATGAAACACGGTTTGACTTCAACAAAACTAATAGAAGAACACCAAAAAGATGCTAGAGAAATGTATGACGACCTTGTTAAAAACTTAAACCTCACATCACACGTAGAACTCCTTATAGGAATAAGAATGGCTCACGCACTTTGGAAGCTAAAATGCATCAACACAAACCAAATGGTTAGACAAGGAAATGCATGGGCAAACAAATTCAACGACAAACTATTCCTCAACACGGTGGTTGAAGAAAAACCTTATGAGATAGAAACAGAGATTAACCCAAACATCACAGAACACGACGAACTCATTGGCAGATATGAGACTGCTACCGAAAACTCATTCTACAAGGCATTAAACATGCTTGTACGTGTAAAGAAAGAAAAATTGGCTTCGTTATTTGAAAACGACTAAACAGTGATATAGGACTAGTTTTTTATAGTCTTACAGGGTAAAATCGACATGAACAAGGCGTTTGTGCTTGGAATCATCATTATTTCATTAGTCATGGGGGGTTGTACAGGTCAAACAACACAGCCTTCTCAAGAAAATAACAATGATGTTATAAAAAATTCTGAGGAAATTAGTGAAACAAACGAAATTGATTTTAACTTGTTCAGAGATCACTTCAGAGAAGCTTTTGGACAAGAATTTTCTTACAGATATGGCAATGAAGACTTTGAGTATTACACAACAGATAAAACTGATGCTGAAATAATTTTCATAAAAAATGAGAAATTTTACGTTAATGACTACGCAGAACTTTTTGATTTTTCAACAACAGAAGGAAAAAAATATGTGAAAGATTTCGTAAAGGTACAAGACTTTCACCAAGATTTTATTGGCATTGGGAACAACCACAAAGTTAAGGTGCTTCTAAGAGAGGTCGGGTACACAAAGGAAGAAATGGTTGAAGAACTTTATGTGTTTGTAAGAGATAACTCACCTGGTTCTGTAACTGCAAGTAAAATTTTAGAGTGGAATTATATCTACTGTGCACCAAACATTGTTTTGAGAGTTGAAACAAAGGCAGATGGTTTCAACAAGTTCAGTTATACTGGAGATTTTGATGGTATCAGTAAAGCAGCACATGAACAAGCAAAAGTTCTTGATCAAGGCATAAACGAATATCCTGTCGAAAGCAATAGGAAATTATTATTCAATAAGCAAGTTTGTCCACAAGTGCACGAAAGTTTCAATGTTGGTTTTAGCACATCAAGGACAGAATATGAAGAAATTATAAAATGAAAGAAAACAAAAAAATGTGGTTATTGTGGGGAATAATACTGCTTCTTTTTATCATTAGCAAATGTTCAACTAACAATTTCCCTGAAGAAATAGATATTCAACAAGATGAAGAGATATCAAAATCATTGGAATTATCTAAAGAACTGTTTAATCATGCTACTTTGAGATCTGATGATATTGCCAAATACATTGAACTATCAAATGTAACTCATAATCATTTTGAAAAAGCTGATTTTGAAACGTTGAGTTATGAAGAAGAACTAGAATGGTATTCCGAGTATATTATTCTTATGGGCAATGTGGTCAATTTCCTTGAACTACGCATAGACCATCTTGATACGTATTATAACTTTGTCATAGAAAATGAAGATGGATTAAAAGAAAAAGAAGTTGATACGTTTGATCTTAAAAAAGATTTGAAAGATGAAATCATTGGAGCAACCCAAACAATTGAAACTATCGAATCAACAATAGAAAGTGCAAGAGAAACAAGATCCCTTATCATACAGAATAAACATTTGGAAGAAAGTTTGAGCGAGTATGGCGTATCAAAACCAAAAAAATCAACCACTATTTGTTCACACAATGCATATAATTGCGATGATTTCAGTGTGTGGGAAGAAGCACAGTTAGCTTTTGAAAAATGTGGTGGTCTCGCAAACGACGTTCACAATCTGGATGCGGATAAAGATGGTATTGCTTGTGAGGGGTTATACTACAACTAACAATGGTAAAGTGTGATAGTTGTGGAAAAGGATTTTTTTTAGGTAAAAAGTACTATTTTTATCTGGGCACTAAAAAGGGTTCTTTGAAAATTACTAATGAAAAAATTGAGTGTAAGGATTGTTTTCATGAACACTATGTTGAACCTGATGCTGATGAGTTTGCAAAAGTGTGTAAAATGATTGTGGATGGTAAATATAATGATGCTCTAAAAATTATGAATAGTAATTTCAATAAAAATGATGCATCACATTGGTATTCTAGGGGGAATATTCTACAAAATATCAATAGAAATGCTGAAGCACTAAAATGTTACGATGAAGCTTTATTTTTAGACACTCATTATGTTAAGGCATGGTGTAGGAAAGGAAATTTATTATTTGATAAGAAAAAATATAAAGATGCATTAAGGTGTTTTAGTAATGTCAATAAGCTTGACAAAATAACAAAAGAAGGGAAAGAGTGGAGTGGTTTAGCACTTTTTATGGTGGCATTATGTCATCATAATTTAAAACAATATGAAAAGTCCACAAGGATATTTAAAACTCTTCAGGCAACATTTAATTTTATAGAAACACATTATAACAAAGATATGGGGTTTAATAAAATTGGTGGTGCAGGGAACCTTGACTTTAAAGAATTTCATGCAATATGCTTAACTCAATGGCAATTAATAGCTCATAATCTTGAACCACAAATGATTGCTGAAATTCTTGAAATGGGGGCAAGGCATTAAATAATCCCAGCAGATCTCCTTGCAGATAATTGCAGGAGACGCTAGGAACACAAAAAGAAAGGATTGTTTCCTTCTATTCATTTTTATCGCACTTTCTTTTTAAAGTGTCTTTTGATAAAAATAACGGAAATGATCCGAAAAACATTTATTGCTAGTAAAGGTATTTAACCTATGAAAAAAAAAGAAAATTCAAGAATTTTTCGTGTAATTATGCACCTTGTTTATGCCTTGGTGGTAATGTCTGTACTCTGGTCTTTTGGTCAATCGATAATAATAGCACCAATAATTGAAGAACCAACAGAAAGTGTAGTGCTATCCTGTGAAAAAATTGGTGGCGGCTATTGTATTGAAGTAGAGTTTAAAACAAGTTTAGACTATGAAGGATTAAATTATAGTAGTTATTCATTCCCTCATGCATTACGGCAAGGAGATTACTTGTATCTTGATAACATTGTTGTGTATAGGGGTTCATCTGGAAAACAAAAAAACATTTCTGGTGCAACTCTCTTTTTTGATGTTGTTCCTGATGGGGGTCATATCGATTTTAAAGGTGAGAACTATGGGAAGTTTTCAATAAGACTCAAGGAAGATATTCCAATTTTTGGTACGTATGAAATAAAGCGGAAAGCTAACGGAAGATATGTTCATTTAGTAAATGGAGAAGAAATTGAAAGAGGCGATATAATACAACAAATTGAAATGTATCGTATTGGTGAATGGCTTATAGAAAATTCTAATGATTTGGAATTGGATGGAACGACGTTAGTTAATGGTAGGTGGGAGGGTGATATCTTTTATGTGCATCCAAGACATGAAATTGAAAATTCTAGAATGGCTAAAAAAGCTTTGATTGCACAACTTCAAGGAATAATATTGATATTAGCAACGTTCTTCACTCAACTAATATATTTTGTGTTTAAGGATCTTCACGATGATTAGCTATTAACAAAAATAATTGTCCGATTGTCTGGCCATTATCATACCACCCTACTGTTTTTTTGTTTGGAATCTGGAAAAACTCGTACAGATTAATCTAAAAGTTTATTCAAAGCCTTTGAATGAATATCCACAAGGGCATCATATCTTATCCTTAACGCCCTGGCCTCAGAAGATATGTCACCTAACTTTTTTGTAATAGTTCTATACTGTTCTTGTAAGGGGATAATAATTCTTTCCACATTATCTCTGATCTGTTCAGCTACTCTTGCATTAATGAGCGATTCAAGTTCCCCTCCGGTAACTAAATATTCAGTATCACCTTCTCTTACCATTTCAATATCTTGAACATTAACCTGCAATGCTGTTGCTAGTTTTTCAATATTCTTTTGTACTGGGAAAGCTCTTCCGCGCATATACAGGGATAGTGATGTTTGTGTTATTCCTGCAGCTTTAGCCAATGCAGTGCCAGTCACATAGCCACACACTATCATTCTTTCTTGGAGAAAAGAAGCTAAACTAGTGTATCTTTTAGATTTTGCTAAGTGTCTCAGTTCCGGAAATTTTGTTACTTCTTGTTCTAAAGTCATTGTTTTCTTCCAGTCCTATCACTAACCAAAAATATCTCAAAAATACTATAAATTAAATTGCTCTCCAATATTGGAAAGCTTTAAATATCTCGAAATATCCTTCATTGGTATGGATACAGCAATTTTTGAGGAATTAGGGCTTTCACACGCAGAAGCAAAAATTTACGTAATGTTACTTGAAAAAGGTACATCAAAAACAGGAAAAATCATTGATCTAACAAAATTACAAAGCAGCACAGTATACCATGTTTTAGGTTCATTACTAGAAAAAGGGGTCATAAGTTATATTCTAAAGGGAAAAATAAAATATTATCAAGCAGCAAGTCCAAAATCATTTCTATTGTTTCTCGAAGAAAAAAAAAGAAAATTCAATGAAATATTACCTTTACTCAAGGAAAAAGAAAAACGTGGTGAAGAAAAACAAACAGCAAAAGTATATCAAGGAATTAACGGGTTAAAAACAGCTTTTAATGATATTATTCTTTCATTAAACCCTGGAGACACATATTATTTCTTCCAGCTTCCAAAAACAAGTTTGTTTGAAGAGAAAGTTCGTCTGTTCTTTAGAAGTTTCCATCTTAAACGATCTGAAAAAGGAATTAACATTAAAGGATTAGCGGTTAAAGAAAGCAGGGAGTTAGTTGATGACATTTTTAAAAATCTTGAACATACAGACATCCGTTATTTAGATGAATTTACACCAACAGGCATTGTTATTTATCAAAACAAAGTAATAACTTTAGATTGGGATAATATTCCCACAGCATTTGTTATAGAAAGTAATGCTGTTGCTAAATCATATAGTATGTTCTTTGAAGAAAAATGGAAGCAAGCTAAGAAATAATAATCAAACAGAATAGGAGAGTATAAGAAAATGAATAGGTTCAGTAATGTAAGCTATAACGGTTCAGTTCCTTCCAAACACCAACAGTTGAATGAACAAAAACCAGTTAGACATAACCAAAACCCGCTGAAAGAACAGAAGCCAACGGTTCAAATCCTCCTTGGCCCATTCTTTTACGTTAATATTTCAGTTTTTTCATAGTGGTTGGTATTAAAACATACGTGATATATCTTCCATGGAAGTGTGGTATACTCGTGAGTTTGAAAAATATGTTAAAAAAATGGATAGGTTTTCTCAATGGAAAGTAAACAAGGCAGTAAGAAACATATGGTTGAAATCAGGGAAATGTGGCAATCCTCTTAGTGGTCTTCCTTTTTTTAGGGAAGTAAGAATGAATGGTAAACGGTTATATTTTTTACTCTATGAACAAACGTCAAAAATAGTGTTGGTGGCTGTGAGTAATAAAAAGGCTCAGCAGGCCACAATAAATGCTATTGCACGTAAATTAAAGAAGTATAGGGAATATTATTCTTGAATGGTGTATTTTTTTACTCTCTTGTGTTTGATGTCTTCTAAGCTTGCTTGTATTTGGTTGAGTAAGTCGTTGTCTACGTCTTCTTTTTGTAGTGTTTTTTGTTTCATAGTGTGAATGATTGAAGGATATTTAAATATCTTTTGTTGATAGTACGGAAAGATTTCGAGAGCAGATAATGAGTATTAGGCGGACCTAATTAAAATACCACGTTCCCCCTCAAAATTCAAGCGAAGCTATGCTTATATATTATTTCTACGTTTATAAGTGTATGAAGGTTTTATTCATCTGTAACCAGAATCTTAATAGGAGTAAGACAGCAGAACATCTCTTCAAAGATGTATTTACAACAAAGTCTGCTGGTTTGTACAATGAACATCCTGTAACGAAAGAAGACATTGGTTGGGCTGATGGTATTATTGTTATGGAAGATCGTCAACGAGAAGAGATTGGAAAAAGATTTCCTAAGGAATACATCAAGAAGATTCTTTCATTAGATATTGACGATGTGTATGGATACAATCAACCTGAACTTGTTGAACTCCTCAATAAAAAGATGGAAGCAATTATGCCGACCATGCAATAAACTGGTTAACAGCTTCTTCTTGTGAATCAAAGATCCTTGTTTCAGCTACGCTGAGATTGCATTTAAGATGACAGCTTTGTCAAGTGGTTCTTGTTTAATCCTATGAGCTTTTTCTACAGCTTCTTTATTCAAGGCATCACAGCCAAAGGAGTAACAACTTTCTGAAGGATAAATAATAACGTCGCCGTTTTTCAATAATTCGAGTGCTTCTGTGGTAGTCGTCATCATATCTCCTTGAATATCCATTATGAAAGCTTTATAAAGTGACCTCAGAAGAACTGGGTATGGTAACAAAAAAAACGTTCAAAACATTGGTAGAACCGGCATTATATGATGTTTTAACAGATTTAGGGTTTGATGAACCAACACCTATTCAAGAACAGTCCTTTCAATTGATCAAAGAGGGCCATGATATGGTCTGTCAATCCAGTACCGGATCAGGTAAGACATTAGCATTCGCTTTGCCCTTATCGGAAATGATTAGTTATCGTGATGGATTATCAGCATTAATTTTAGTTCCAACGAGAGAATTATGTGAGCAAGTAGCGCAAGAGTTCAAGAAAGTAACGAAGCATAATAAATTAAATGTCTTAGAAGTCTATGGTGGTGTTTCTATTGTTAATCAAATTCGCAAAGTACCGAAGGCTCATGTTGTTGTTGCAACGCCCGGAAGACTATGTGATTTAATTGATCGTCGTGCTATTGATTTGAAGCATGTTAAAACAGTTGTTCTTGATGAAGCTGATCGTATGTTAGATATGGGATTCATTAAAGATGTAGAATATATTCTTGAAAAAACACCGCGTGAAAGACAAACGTTAATGTTTAGTGCAACGATTCAACCTGAAATTGATCATCTTATTCGTCGTCACATGGATAGGCCTAAGAATATTAAAATTAAAGAACATGTTGATCGTAGTTTGTTAAAACAATTTTTTTATGTTGTTGATGGTCGTGATCGGTTTGATTTGTTAGTTCATTTATTACGTGAAGAACGTGCACCGTATGCTATTGTGTTTTGTGGTACACGACGTATGGTTGATTTGGTTGCAAAGAATTTGAATAATATTGGTTTGGATGCGCATGCTATTCATGGTGGACTTACACAAAACGCTCGTAAGAAAGTAATGGAATCATTCCACGGTAAGAACACACACATTTTAGTGGCAAGTGATATTGCTGCACGCGGTATTGATGTGCGTATGTTGTCACACGTGTATAATTATGATGTTCCAAAGACAGCGCAAGATTATACCCATCGTATTGGTCGTACGGCTCGTGCTGGTCAAGAAGGTGTTGCTGTTACGTTAGTATCTCATAAAGATTTTGATAATTTCCGTCATGTCCAACGTGATAAAACATTAGATATTGTTGAGTTAGATCCTCCACAAGTAGAACATGTGCCGTTTGTTAAGTCCGTGCCTCGTTCTGGCGGTTCGTTTGGTCGTGGTGCACGTAATAGTGGTCGTTCTTCGTTTGGTCGTCGTCGTGAGTCTGGTGATCGTCGTTCATCTAGTAGAAGTCCCCGTCGTGAATCAAGCGGTCGTTCATCTAGTAGAAGTCCCCGTCGTGAATCAAGCGGTCGTGGTTTTAGTCGTTCCGGACCGAGAAGATCTACAGCAAGTAGAAGTCCACGTCGTGAATCAAGCGGTCGTTCATCTTCACGTTCAAGTAGTCCAAGAAGACGTTCGCCTTCACGCAGTCAAGGGAAAAGATAAGAGTTTATTCTAAAGATTTATATAAGCAAAAAAAGGAAAATAAAAAGGTGAACAAAAATATATTTATTGTTGTAGGTATTATTCTTATAGTTTTTTTTATAGTCCCACAAGAACAAGAACCTGAAATGATGGACATGCATGGTATGCCTTGCCATCAGATGGGTGATGGTAGTTGGATGGGTGATTGTGATGAATCAACAGAGGCTATGATGGATATGCCAGTGATGATGGCTGAAGGATTTCTTGTAGAAGAGATGCATATGTTGGCATCGTTGCCTTCTTCAAATCCTCCTTCTATGGTTACAGTGGAAGACGGTGAAACATTTGCATTGTCAGCAGATGTTGTTCGTCACACTATTAACGGTAAAGAGTATGCTATGTATGGATACAATCAACAAATTCCAGGTCCTATTATTAAAGTAGCAAAAGAATCAACAATAACTGTTGCATTTACAAATAATATTGATCAAGAGACAACTATTCATTGGCATGGGTTACGTCATGATAATAAGGATGATGGTGTTCCGGGTGTAAGTCAAGATCCTGTACAACCGGGTGAAACATTTGAGTACACCGTGTATTTCCCTGATGATGGTGTTTATTGGTATCATCCGCATGTTCGTGAAGATCTTCAACAAGATTTTGGTCTTGCAGGAAATATGTTAGTGTTTCCTAGTACGAAAGCACCTGTGAATAAAGAAGAAGTAATTATGCTTGATGATATACTTATTGAACAAGGTGAGTTTGTGCCATATGGTGAAGAACATGCTAACTTTGCTTTAATGGGGAGGTTCGGTAATACAATGTTAGTTAATGGACAAACAGCATATGTATTGGAGGCTAACAAGGGTGATGTTGTTCGTTTATATCTCACGAATGTTGCAAATGTTCGTCCATTTAACCTGCACATTGATGGTGTGCAAATGAAATTGGTAGGTAGTGATATGGGTATGTATGAACATGAAATGATCATTGATAACATTATTATTGCTCCTGCAGAACGATACATTGTTGATGTTTACCTTGAAAATGAAGGTTCATATAACATTGAAAATAAAAATCCTCAGAAAACATACATGATGGGGTCTATTGTTGTTACTGCTGAATCATCTCAAGATGATTATTCTGCAGAGTTTAACACACTCCATACAAATAATGATGTGCAACAAGATATTGCATCATTCAAAGAATGGTTTACTAAACCAGTTGATTATACCTTAGATTTAACTGTAGAAATGGATATGGTGCACATGATGGACATGGCAGACCATGACGATGATGGGGGTATTGAATGGGAAGACAGTATGAAGATGATGAATAAACAAATGACTACTGAAGAAGTTACATGGATTATACAAGATCAAGAAACAAACAAACAAAATATGGATTTTACTATGCAGGCAAATGTTGGTGATGTGATAAAAATACGATTAGTAAATGATCCTGATTCGGCACATCCTATGCAACATCCTATGCATTTACATGGGCAACGATTTTTAGTACTCAACAACAACGGCGTCCCTAATGATAACCTTGTTTGGAAAGATACGGTGCTTGTTCCAAAGGGGAGCACAATAGACATTCTTGTTGATGTGACTAATCCTGGTGAATGGATGATGCATTGTCATATTGCAGAACATTTAGAAGCGGGCATGATGACCTCGTTGATGGTATCATAAGAATATGGAAGTAAAGAGGGTTACAGTATTTTTAAAAGAAGATTTTCGTACGTGGTTACAGAAGTATCATCAAAAAGAAAAGAAAGTTGAACTTGTGTTACATAAGCGCCATACAAAAAAGAATGCACCAACGCATCGTGAATTAATGGAGGAAGCTATTTGTTTTGGATGGATTGATACTATAGTAAAACGAAGAGATGAAGACACGTACATTCGTACGTTTACGCGAAGAACAGATAAAAGTAATTGGAGTGATAACACGTTATCATATGCTAAACAATTGGTTAAAGAAAAACGTATGACGCCGTTTGGTTTGAAGTTTTATGAAGAAGGTAAAAAGAAACCAACGCTTGACCATGGCATTCCTAAGAATCCTTCTATGCCGTTAGCATTAAAGAAAGCATTAGCTAAAGAACCTCTAGCACAAAAGAAGTTTGAAGCATTTCCTCCATCAATTAAACGTATGTTGTTTCGTTGGATGTTACGTGCAAAACGTCCTGAAACGTTAGAAAAGAGAATTAATGTAACAGTAGAAAGGGCAAAAGAAGGGGAAACAGCATTTTCAAGTACACAATAAGGTTTTACAAGCAAAGAGTAGTTCCTGTTACTGGATTAAACGTACATGCTGATTGATTTGTTTCATTGGTTAGACCACGTGGATTATTATTACATAATGAGGTTGCAGGAAATGATGTTTGATCGGTAAGTATTTCTCCGTAGGATTGTGATACAGCACTAACCGTGCCCACACCATCACCTTCACTAACAGCACTAACAATAAATTGGACAGTTGTACTTGCACCACTTGCAAGATAAGGAATAATCGTTACATATTCATCAGTGATAGTAAAGCTATCTGGTAAAGTAAGATCAATATTAATATTATGTGCAGGCAGATCACCTGTGTTGGTGACGCGCATTGTTAAGGGGAGATTTGATGTGCAAGGGAATACTTTTGGTACAGGCTTGTTTTCTATGAAACTAAATGCTTCAACAGTGAGTGATGGTCCACTTACGAGATTAAGATTGTCATTTGCAGCAAGAGCAACGTCTTCAACACTACCTGTTAGTACTGTTGGCATAACAACTTTGATAACACTTGCATCATAAGAATTATCATACATTACTTGTTCAATATTTCGTCCGACATATTCACTTTGATCAATGTAAGTATTTGTTGCTTCTTCAAACAAATACACATTAACATCATTAACAAGACCGACATCGTTGAGAAGGTGGCGATTCCACACTGCAGTAACCGTATCGTATGCTATTCCTTGTGATTGATAATACACAGGTACATTTTCTGTTAGAATAATATCACGAACATTGTCTGCATCAAAAAATGCTTCGGTCATGTCTAAGTATCCATATCCCCATCGCGTATCTGGTCCGTCAACACCTGGTGCATGGGTTATTTCATCACGATCTTCTGCACTGTTAATCATGAGTGCACGAACACCACGTGCGGATAACCCTCCATATTGTTGTAAAAGAACGGCAGATCCAGCTGCGTGTGGACTGGCAAAACTTGTGCCACTGCCGGTTGTTGTTCCTGATGGTTGATTGTAAATGCCTGCTCCTTCAATAACACGTCCGGGTGCAACAATGTCTGGTTTAATACGTGTTTCAAAACTATTGCAAATACCTGTTGGTCCATAACTACTGGAATCATAAATAACATCGTCTGTTCTATCAACAGTGTTTTTGTCATAACTTGCACCGACAGCGACAATGTTGTATCCTGCTCCTGGTTGGGTAACACCTTTCCATGCAGCAAAGCCTTGGTTACCTGCAGATTTGAAGGTGTTTACATCAAGGGTGTCAATAACACCATCAAAGTATTTTGCATAGACGTCATCGCCACAATCAGCAGAACTTCCTAAGTTATATGCTAAACTCATGGTAATGAGATCTGCATCATCACCAAATCCATTAAGTGCCCAACTGACCGCTTGTTTAGAACTAATGAAATCTTTAATGCGGCCGTTATAGAAGCGTTCAATGTTTGGTGCAACACCATGATAGAATCCATCATCACTACCAATGATGCTGGCAACTAAGGTATCGTGGTTGTTTGTAGGGTTTGTAGAGCTACAACCAAACCAGAAACATTTATTTTTCCAGGTAATATGGTCTAAAAAGGTGTGGTTAACAAGTATGCCGTCTAGGTTGAGAAATAAGAGGTCTGCTGTTGCACCGTCATATCCTGCATTATGAAAGGTTTGGACACCTGTTGTAGGAACACTCACGTCTGATTCTTGTATGGCAGTACCGTGGTCTAAATAAATATGTTTAATATGTCTATTACGTGCGATAATAATCAGATTTTGAAGGGAAATATCTTGGATGAAGATTCTATTCGTTAAAATATCTTGTTCATACACAACGTCTTCCATCTCGTCTAACATAATAACAACACTTCGTTGTTCTCGTTTGTATTTTTTACGTAAAAAGTTAGTAACTATTTTGTTCCGTTCTGTTTGTAATGTTTCAAGATGGGCAAGTGTTGTTTTGTGTTTTTTTCCACGGAGTGCATGTTTTTCAAGGACAGTATGTAACGTCGCCATAAACTGTGGATCATTTGCATAATATAATTCCTTAAGTGTTGTTTCTTTTGATGCATACTCTAAGGAATCTTTTACTTGGGTAAACTGTTCTCGTAAGTGTTCACGCGTAGATGCAATTTCCCTATCAAGACGAAAGGTTTTTTTCCGAAGGTGTTCACGAATGGTTTCTGCATTGGGTGTTGTTAATGCAAGAACAACATCAAAGGATTCATGCGGTGTTGCTTGAACACGTTCTTTAAGTTCACGATCAACGGTTGGTTTTGCAATGATGGCAGGAAGGAGTATAAGAAGTGAAACAAAGAGTAATAAAATAAAGATACTTCGGTGGTGTCTACCCTCTTCTTTCATGGTTTTACAAGAGAGGTAGTCCCTTTTAAGAATGTCGTTGATATTTATCATCTAACCGTACGATGTCTTTTTCATCAAAGACCCCAAAAGATATTTCAAGTATACACACAGAATCATCTGTTGTGGTAATACGATGCTTTGTTTTTTTTGGAATAAAAAATTCATCTCCTGCTGTTGCTGTGTGTTCTATTTCTCCAACAGTAATAGTAGCACTGCCTGAAATAACTCGCCAAAATTCTTCTCGTTTATGGTGATATTGTAAACTCAATTGTTCGTTTGCTTTGACGTTAAGGAGTTTAACAGTGCTTATTTCATTATGTGTGAACTGTTCAAAATTTCCCCAAGGGCGCTCTTCTGTGTAGGTTTTCATAATTTGTTCCATGTATACAACAAAGTAAGACAGTACATTTATAAATAGTTCTTTATGATACAAAGTGATGAAAGCCTGGTTATTATTCGTTCTTTTGTTTTTCGTAGCATGTAGTCAAGTTCCTGAAGATGTTCCTGAAGCGACGATTGTTACTGATGAACCAGAAACTGTTGATGATACTGTTCCACTAACATCTACAACAGAAGTTCCTGTTAATATGGGAGCAAGTACGTTTGAGTTTGAAGGGTTCGCTCCAGGTAAATCCCATGTTGGTACCTTTGATGCAATGGATGGTGTTATTGTACGTGATGATGCTATTGTGGGATTTAAAGGAACGATTCAAGCAGCAAGTGTGTCTACAGGTATTGGAAATTTAGATGATCACTTAAAGACTGATGATTTCTTTGACGTTGTAGTCTATCCTGAAATTATGTTTACAAGTACATCGTTAGATAATGATATGTTTACAGGTGATTTAACCTTCCATGGTGTCACCAATGAAGTATCTTTTCCCGTTACAATAGCAGATAATACAATTACTGCTGATTTCTTATTAGATACAACACCGTTTAACATGAAATATTTGGGTGTTGACAAGGACGTACGTATTGCGTTTATGATTGTTGCACAGTAGTGCTTCCTTCTTCATATTGTGGACTATACGGGCAGTTATAACATCGTCTGCCACAGCATGATTTTTGTTCTAAAAGTACTTCACGAGATAACGGTTCCATTATTAACAATGTTCTTCAAAGGCTGTTGTTAGGTCGTTAGCTATTGCTTCTGCGTCTCGTCCTTCAATGTGTTCTCGTGGTATCATTGCGACAACGTTTCCGTCTTTTAGTAAGAACATACTTGGGGATGAAGCGGGAATCTCTGGAAAATAAGATCGTGCACAAACGGTTGCTTCTGCATCTTGTCCTGCAAACACAGTAACTAAGGTGTCTGGTTTTTTCCCTGTTTCTAATGCTAATCGAACAGCGGGACGTGCATTTCCTGCAGCGCAACCACAAACGGAATTAACGACTAAGAATGTTGTTCCTTGTTTTGTATCAAGAACTTTTTTAACGTCTTCAACGGTTCGTAACTCTGTAAAGCCTATATTCGTGAGTTCTTCTCGCATGGGTAAGACTAATAAATCTGTGTGGTTATGCATGGTTATTCCTGATAATATCCTGTATTGCCTAATGCTAAGGCAATTTCTGCTTTCTTTAATTCTTTGCCTAAGTACGCTATGTGTTGTTTTTTGTTAAACCATTCTAAGTTGTGTTCTTGTTCATAGCGAAAGATAGCATCGTAAATGTCTTGTGCTCGTTTTCCTGAGAAGACTTTCAGTAATTCATGGTTATAATTACTAATAGCAACGTCAATTTTGAAGTGTTCAAAGTCCACTCGAATTAAGATGTAGCATCCGTCATCGTTATCATGGCTTTTGTAATCATCATACGGTTCACAGACTATTTCTTCGAAGTCCTTGTGTACTACCTTATCCTTTACCCATGCTGGTCGTTCTGTCATAAAAAGTCTGCAGAAACGACGTTTATATACCTTGTGCTTGCAGAGAAAGAGCTTTTAAAGTGGGTTTTAATCGAAAGTATATGGTTGGCATTGCAAAGAAACGGATTTGGGGCATTGATATTAGTAACGTGAGTAAGGAAGAATTTCTTGAGGAAGTTGCTCGTTTAGTGAAAATAAAGAAGCGGTCCTATGTTGTAACACCCTATTCTGAGTTTTTTTCGTTTGCGAAGAAGGATCCTGAGTTTCAGCGTATTATTAACAATGCTGATGTAAGTATTGCTGATGGTATTGGTATTGCTGTTGCATTGAAATACATGAAAATGAAAGGGGTTATTTGGCCGTTAGTTCGTTGTGCGCATGCTGTCTTATTTAATCGTTCATGGTTCAAAGATGAAATCAAAGAAAAGATTAGTGGGTCTCGTGTTATTTATGATCTTGCCGAGCTATCAGAGAAAAAGAAATGGCGTGTCTTCTTTTTGGGTGGGTTTGATTTTGGTAAAGGAAATACCGCTGAATTAACAGCGAAGAAATTGAAAGAAAAATATCCTAACCTAATTATTGCTGGTGTTGATATGGGAAGTGGTGATGTGAACAATGCTACTATTGAAGAAGAAGAAGCGTTAGTAAAACGTATTAATGCAACGAATCCTGATTTATTATTTATTGCGTATGGTCCTCGTTCTCAAGAAAAGTGGGTTGATCGTAATATTAATAAATTACATCCTGTTGTTTCATTTTGTATTGGTGGGACGTTTGATTATGTGTCTGGTGCAAAGAAGCAAGTACCGATATGGTTATCTGATCGTGGGTTTGAAGGTGTGTTACGTCCCTTTTATTCTGAAGGCGGTAATCCCAAACGTATTTACAAACGTATGGTTGAACGGTCATGGTTGGGGTTATATAGGTTTTTTGTTATGATGGTACGGGAGAAGAAGAAAATACAATGATTATCAAACAGTCACCGGAAGATTTTCTTGTTGATGAAATTCCTGTAATAAATACTAAAAAGTATGGTGCGTTTTGTGTGTACAAACTTGAAAAGACGAATATGGATTGGATGGCAGCAAAGAAGTTGCTTGTTAAAAAAATTAAAGTTTCTCCTAAGACCGTCGCATATGCTGGTATTAAAGATAAAATTGCCACAACGTCACAGTATATTTCTATTAAGACGGATTTGGGCGATCGTGCTAATGTTCAAATGCGGCAGTTATCCTTGACGTTTATAGGTCGTAGCGATGTGCCGTTAAAGAGTGGCGATTTGAAGGGGAACAAGTTTACGATTACATTGCGTGATTGTTCTGATGAAGAAATTGAACTCATTAAGAAGAATGCTGAACGTATTAAGAAGGTGGGTATTCCTAATTATTTTGATGAACAACGTTTTGGTGAGGATTTAACAACGGGTGGCTTCGTTGCAAAGCGTTTAATGAAGGGTGATTATGAAACCGCGTTGCGCTTATTTTTGGCATCACAAAATAATCGTTTGGAAGATAAGAATACATTACATGCGTTTATTCATAAGTATTGGAAGAAGTGGGCTCGTTGTTTAGAGTATGCTGAAGAGTTTCCTAAGTTGGATGATGAACGGAAGATATTGGATTGTTTAGTAAAACATCCTGAAGATTTTGTCTACGCCTTTAAATTAATTAATGCACAAAAGAAGGAATTGTTAGTGTCTGCGTATCAAAGTTTTTTATGGAATAAATGTTTATCATTGTTATTGAAGAAGAATGATCTTGTTGATAAAGAAGTACCGTATGTTGCGGGTAAGTTTTTATTTTATGATACATTAACGGATGAACAACTTTCTTTCTTGAAAGCAAAGCATATTCCTATGTTAGATACAAAGACGCTTATTGCAGATCCTGATGTGAAAGAGATTGTAAAAATTGTTTTAGAAAAAGAACGTATTGAACAAAAGGAATTACATATTAAGAAGATGCGTAATTTATTTTTCAAAGAACGAAAACGTGAATCTATTGTGTTTGCTCATGGTCTTAAATTAACGAATGAAGGTCCTGATGAAACCCATGAAGATAAAAAGAAAATAACCATTTACTTTTCGTTACCGAAAGGTGCCTATG
>Ga0209992_10000904_pt1 | contig 35537 bp, 20 predicted proteins | sample 2SBtaG_2_FD_182564 | JGI IMG/M metagenome (GOLD analysis project Ga0209992, IMG submission 182564) | Deep subsurface microbial communities from Kolumbo volcano to uncover new lineages of life (NeLLi) - 2SBTROV12_ACTIVE470 metaG (SPAdes)... | ecosystem: Environmental > Aquatic > Marine >...
CAATCGCTGCTGTGAGTGAATTGAACGGTCGCTTAGTTGTAGTTGGAGATAGCAATATCGCCGCTAACGGTTACATTGAACAAGGCGATAATCTATTGTTTGTGCAACAAGTAATTGAATGGTTATCATTCAATATTTGAAAAATGCAGAATAAACTGCTATGATAATGTCGGACCAAACCTAATATGTCATTACTTGCCGCCTGTAAACATGGTAGCCGTGTTCTTCGTTATTGGAATGGTAACTTTTGTTTTAGCACTCTTCTTGGGGAGTTTCTTGAGAATTATTAGACATTGGGAAGGAGCTGTAGTTTTTCGACTTGGAGCCTACAAAGGTGTATTATCACCTGGAATTAGGGTTGTTATTCCATTTCTAGACCGAATGGTGAGGTGGGATTTACGTCTCTTGATTAACGATGTCCCCGGACAATCAGTTGTCACTAAAGACAATATTTCTCTGACAATAGATGCTGTAATTTTCTACCGAGTCAGAGACCCTGGTGATGCTGTAAACAAGGTAACCAATGCTCGTGCCTCAATCGGAATGGCTGCAATGGGTGCTCTCCGTGATGTTTTTGGTTCAGTTCCTTTGGATGAAGTTCTTCAAGAAAGAGAAGCTGTTGCTGAAAGAATCCGAACCAATTTAGATGATGCTACCGACCCTTGGGGAATTGATGTAAGACATGTGGAACTTACTGATATGCAACTACCACACGATTTGACTAGAGCCATGGCAAAGGAGGCTGAGGCTGATAGAGAGGCACGCTCAAGAGTCATCAAAGCAAGTGCTGAGCGTGAGTCTGCAAGCAAGTTGGCAGAGGCACAGGAGTTGTTTGCTCGATTCCCAGCACTAATGGAATTGCGCCGATTACAAGTTCTTTCAGAAGTTGGAGCAGAAAACAATGCTACACGAATTATGATGTTACCTGATACCCTTCTAGACATCAGTAATGGACCTCTTGGTGAACTTCTTTCAGGAGGTGGCAAGTGATGGCAGTAGTGTTTGAACTATTCTGTGGCATCATAATAGGCATAGGTGCTGCAGCACTTATTCTTGCACTAAAAGCAGCAGGAGGAATGTTTACCGCGGCAGGTGGTGAGCCAACTGCTTATCCACCTAGAGGAACTTGGCCAAGAAGAGGATGGATTACCGTTCTTGACCAATACGAGCGTGCAATCAAATTCCGCTTTGGAAAACCGGTAAAATTGAACGGAGTCGGTTTGGCATTCCGTTGGCCGATAATCGATATGTTCCTAGCGGTAGATATACGTGACCGTCCGGAGAATATTCCTGGTCAAGTCTGTATTACTCGAGACAACGTGAGCATCAAAGTGGATGGAGTCGTGTACTGGAAAGTAATTGACCCTATGACTTCTGTATTGGCTGTTTCAGACCCTGCAACAGTAATTCGTCAGGCAACAATGTCTACTCTCCGAGTCGTAATCGGTGAATATACATTGGACGAATTGCTTTCCAAGAGAGAAACCATTGCTAGCCGAATGGAGGATATTCTTGATACCTTTTCACTACCACTTGGAATAGACATTACTCGAATCGATATCACAGATGTAGTTATTCCAACCGATATGCAAAGAGCAATTGCTCGTGAAGCAGAAGCGCAAAGAGAGAGAAAAGCAAGACTACGACGTGCTGAAGGAGAAGTTGAAGCGGTCAAGAATCTCGCTCACGCCGCTAATACCATGGCAGAGAATCCAGAACTTCTAGAATTGCGCCGCCTGCAGACAGTAGGCGAATTGGGTATGGAACAACACACACTCATTACTTTAGTTCTACCATATGATTATGGAAGATTAGGCGGTGTTGGCAAAGGAATTAAGGCATTCACAATAGAAGATAATGAAGCATTCCTTTCATCATTGAAGACTATTGATGCTGATGATTTATTAGAATCAGATGCCGATTTAAGTGAAGTTATTGAATCTGAAATCTCTGAAGCTGAGGCGCCACCAGCGATGGAAGAGGCACCTGCCCTAGTTACAGATAACCTGCCAGCAGCACCTGACTTTGGTGACCTAGAATAACATCCAACCTGAATTGAATTAGATTTCAATCACTTGTCGGAGATACATGCGTAATTGACGTCAGGTTTTTGCATGGATTTTGACGACATCGTTGTCAGAAAGTTCATGGTCGGAGCCAATGATTCTACCGCTTCGTGCATCTGTTGCGCGAATGAAGCCGTCACCCAAATCGGTGTGTACTGCGTATGCCAAACCTCTAGCAGTAGTGCCTGAAGAAATTAACAAGGCATCTGGAAGTATCCTTCCCTCCCCATCAACCCAATGTGACTCATCTTGGACTGGATAAGCAACTATTTGCTCTAATCTCTCGAACACCACCTTTCGAAGTAGTTCGTTCAAACCTGTTCCCCCCATTTTGGATATTCTGTCCTTCAATTCCAATAACCCTCTTTTCTGAGCATCATTCAGACTCGCATCAGGATTTACTTCAAAACTTGATTCGCCTGACTCATAGAAAATAGCACCAGCCTTACTAGCCCTCCTCAGAGCAAGTTCTGTGTCAGCACTACAAAGTTGGAATAATCCCCCAGTGGATTTTACTTGTGATTGCAGATTTGAATAAGTCTCTTCATCTGCTAAATCTGATTTATTTGCTGCAATATAGAGTGGGAAAAGTTGACTACGAAGTATACCTGATAGGACCCTCCTTTCCTCATCACCCCACACATTAATTGTTGGAATATCCGGATTTTCTCGCTTGAAAATGTCCAAAGCGATTGCTACATCACCATGAGTTGCACCAATTCCAGTTAATTGGTCTGTGAGGAAATTTGTCAACCCCGCTTCACCCTCAGATTGAATGCGACGAACCGCCTTAGCCCAACCGTTGGAGATAATACCATCAATCCACGCCGCTAATTCTTCAATCAAAAAATCATGCTCTTCACTCGGTGAGCAACCGCCAGGACCCGTTGGATTCCCTTCAATATCGGTGCCTCCAGAGGCATCAATAACTTGGATCAAAGCATCACAACTAGCCAAATCGGAAAGAAATTGGTTGCCCCTACCACGCCCTTCGTGTGCGCCTGGAACTAGCCCTGCTACATCCACTAGAGTAACGGGCACTAATCTTGTGTGGCCATTACAAGCACCGGTTCTTGGCTGGCAGATACTGCCATCTCTCGCCTCATCGGATTCAACAGGCCTACCACTTTCTGCTATCTTGGTTGACAGTTCTTTGCAAGCGCAAGGTGATGTTGCTGCGGTGTAAGTCACACCAACATTTGCTTCAATTGTTGTGAATGGATAATTTGCGATTTCAACCGTAGTCTCTGTTAACGCTGCAAAAGTAGTTGATTTGCCCACGTTTGGTTTGCCGACTAAGCCAATACGCATCTCAATTCCTCTTATTGACGGAGTAGGGGTATTCGCTAATGGCGGTTTCCCAATCCTTGAATCAAGCACTAAGGCGCTCAATCAAGTCAGACTTGGTTCCTGAAGTAGAAACACCTGCTGCCTTAGCCAATTCAACCAATTCCCCCTTCAACATCTTTGAGAGATTAGCGGGGATCTCAGCTACTGGTTCTTCATCTGCCTCTTCGGGCTGTGCATCTTCTTCTTCAGCGACTTCATCTGCTGGAGATATATCTGCTAATGAGATTCGACCTTCGGTTGAACCTCCATCTACTGTAAGAACAGTGTCAACACCTGCACCTGCTGCAAGCAAGTTGCGGATTGATGTTGTGCCACCTATTGCCATCTGTGCAGTGGTGACATTTGCTGCTGGAGCATTGTCTGAGAGTAAAGTGCCACGGAATGAACCTTGTAACATATTTTGAGCAGCAAAGACTCCTGCTAGAGCAACGCCGTAGAACATGATGGCTGCGAAAGCCTGTACCTCACCCGCTCCAGCAGCGCTAACACCAGCCTCTTCTAATGCCAAAGACACATCAGTAGCGCCGATTGAATTGTCCACATAGTCAACGATGAATTGTGAAGTACCATATCCAATAACTCCAACTGTTGCAAGCCAGAAGGTCATCTTTTTCTTGGCACAACTGAATAAATCACGGCCGGTTACTTGTGGGAATAACAAGTGTGCACTTCCTAATGCAATCATGCCAATAACACCCCATAGTGCAAGCATATCTAGCGTTGAAGCAATATGAGCTAATTCGTTGCCTCCACCAAATGCTGAAACAGATGCAAACAAACTACCAAATGAAATTGGAATCAAAATGATGACTCCGAGTATTGTGAATTTAACGCCATAAGATTCCATTACTCTGCCGCTTGCAGTCTTGGTCAAGTTGACTACTGTAGCGATTAGTGGCACTAATGAAAGCGACAGTAGAATCGCTACCATTGCTTGCATGAAAGCCCCCATTGAAGGGACTGAAGCAACCGCCCCAAGTGGGGAGAATGTTAGGAATGTACCAAACAAAGTAAGAGTTGCAAGGGAGCGACTCCAAAGTGGAACCCCTAGAGCAGATGGAATCACATGATGAGCAATACCCAGTGCTTGTGAGAGTAACCAACCACCAAACAGAACCTTGACCAATAACCACGAAAGTGTGTGATTTTCTCCAGCAAGCAAGAACATAGAAACAACACCTAACCAAATGAAAGCAGCGTAACCCATTACGATAAACCACTGTGGAATCATTGCTGGTGAGCCTGAGTTAGCCATCGTTAACAGATGATTCACGAATAGCGGTAAAGCCAAGAATGTTAGTAAAATGTAGTAAACTGGTGGCAATTCAAACCAACTGCTTGTACCTATCAAATCGGTATGTGAAAGAATTAGACCTACTGCAACAACTGCGCTCCATGCAAAAGCAATCAATGCAGTTGTCGCTTCATTCGCCATTCGTCCACCTGTAAGGCGGCCTTGCATAGCAAACCCTGCAGCCATCAACATCATTGATAATGCGCCGAATGCAGTTACAACATGAACAGCAGCAGTAGTCTGAGCAACGCTAGGAGAATATCCTATTGCTCCAAGCGAGTGTAGAGCATTTGGTTCGTATGCTGTCCACATCCCCAAGAATGACAAGGTTGCGGCTATGATGAACCAAAAGATTCCATGAGCGAACCAGGTTTTCGCTGCCCCACCTGCTCGATCTTCCATCAAGTCAGCGGCTGGGCCAAGTCCTTTTCCAAGCATGAAGGCAGAGATATCTCTAGCAAATGAGCCAAATGGTCCAAGACCCGTAATTGTCAGATATCTTACAAAAAATAGCCAGATAATGTATGAAATGAATAATGTTCGAATTTCCATGATATCACCTCATTCTGCAATAGACTCTCCAACCATCATCGCAAGTAACATTGACAAACCTAGAATAATTCCTGCGATAAAGAACCAAACAACGCTATTGCCTAATTCACTGAACAAAGGTAGAATGTCTCCTAATCCAGGGAATGGGTGATTCGGGTAAAGTACTCCATACAAAATCATGAAGGCAAATGCACCAACTAAACTCAATGTCCAAACTGCTGTAGATGCAACGGGCTCTTCTTGCCCCTGCGTCATTTCGGGTAGTCCACTCATCACTTCACCACAGATTGCCTTTAGGCAATCTTTGCGAAACGAAAGTTGTCCTTAAGCATTAGGAGAGAAAAGATGATGAAATTACGGTGACATCAAGGAATCTTCAGCAGACATTCGACGGTCTAACCCGACTCCAAATGGAGATGGAATTGTACCATCTAACTCAATTTCAGTAGCCCAAATTTTCTCACATTCACAGGTTAGACCAGCAAACTCTTGCAAGTCTCCTGAAACCGAATAGCGTTCGATTGCGGCAGCAACATGCTTGTCGCATTTGCCGCAATTATGTGCACCGCGGACCCGGCCGGCTGCCGTTGGATGTACTATCAAACGCCCTGGAACAGAATCAACCTGGCGAATCATCTCAACTAGAGACCATAGCCATGGAGGACGGTATTCGCGGTGGCGGAAAAGTCTCTCAACTATTGTGCCACGTTGGATATTCATTGGGTTGACACTGACTTCATCAGAAAGTGGACCTACTTCTCGTATCCATTCTATACAATGTTTCAATGAATCTCCTTCTGACATGAATGGCGGTTTGAATAGCAAATATGTCTTGACTTCTAATTCGTTAGCCCGAAGGGTCTCAACTGCTTTGCGCCATTGTTTTGTTGAAAATCCTTTATTGCAGTGGAATTTTAGCACTTCGTCATCCATCGCTTCTAGCCCAATTGCGACAACACAACCAGGATGCAAGTTGGCTACCCATTCCATTTTTTCAGGTGTACACATCTCGGCTCGCGCTTCAACTATCAGACGGAGACCCCTTTCACTAGTCTCTCGAAGAATTGCCTCTTGCCACTCAGGAGGGTTTTCACGGTCCTCAAAAAATGTTCCAGAGGTGTAGACTTTGATTACCTCCGAGCCTTCAAAATCATTAGTTTGGTCTTTGGCTGACTGCCACTGTGCCATCAAATTATCATAGGTAACATCGTCTCTTACATCGTTGAAGTAACCACAAAAAGTGCAACCTGAATTCCACCACCAGACGCACCCACGGGTGCGGAAAATGACTGTAGTCGCTTGGCATATTGTTCCGTCTGGTAGACATTCAGGAGTTGTGTAAACAGTCGCTAATTCGTCAGCATCCCAAGATTCTCTCTTGCGAATTGAGCCAGGTGTATTTTCTGGAGCCTTAACAAGATGGTGAATTTTTACCGCTTCGGTTGAATTTGGCATGATGCCAGCGGAGCAAGGTGAGGATTGTTCTGCCATTACGCTCAAACTTGCCGGCACACCACCCCCTCATCAATCTGCCCTATGATATGGAAATTGTCAAATTACTCAGGATAAGGGAATCAATGCAGGGTGTAATGCTAAGAGGGAGACTCGCATGTGAGGTAGCATGAGTGATACTGCATCTGCATCAGATAATGTTCCTGAGACTGTAATCATAAAACAGAATCTTGCTGATATGAAAGAAGATGATAAGAAGGCACTGAAAGGATGGTATTTCTTTGACTGGGCAAATCAAGCCTATGCACTAACCGTGATGACTGTCATTGCTCCAGCATTGATGGCCAGTTTGTACAACTTAGCTACCGGGACTCAATCGGGAGATTCTTTCTACGCTTTTGTACTGACTTTTTCGATGATATTTGTTGTTCTTACCGCGCCTGCATTAGGTGTGATTGCTGACCGAATGCCAATCAAAAAGAAGTTGCTGAAATGGTATACGGTTGCCGGAATTGGCTTCACCGCATTAATGGGAGCAGCACCCTATTTTGGTTCTCAAGGATACATCGTTCTAGCGTTGATGTACACTATCGGAACCATTGGATTTACTGGTGGAAACGTCATTTATTACTCATTTATGCCCTATCTTAGTTCTAGAGATAATCAAGATGAAGTTTCAACTTGGGGCTACATGTATGGATTCATGGGTGGTTCAATGCTACTCATATTCCATCTTGCCATCCTTATGGGTCCCTTCAATTGGGATACCAACTTCAAACTTGCAGTTATCTTTGTGACCTCTTCATTGTGGTGGTGGGGCTTTGGCGCATTGATGTTCAAATGGACTCCTGAACCAGAAATCGTCTCAGATTTGGAATGGGGTAGTTTGGGTAAAAACAACTTTTCTAGATTTGTAGGGTCTGCCAAAATTGCTTATGGACAAGTTGTGCAAACTGCAAGAGAAATAAAGAAATTCAAGGTTCTTGCAATGTTCCTAATCGCTTACCTGTTATTCTATGATGGGGTTAACACAATCGCTAGCATGGCGAGTGCTTTCGGGGAATCCGTATTACGAATTGACCAGAGTATGAATATTATGTTACTTCTCACTGTCAACATTGTCGCTATTCCAATGACTTTCGTTTTTGGTAAACTAGCTAATGTAAAGGGTACAAAATTTGCATTGATGGTCGCACTACTCATCTACTGTGGTGTAGCAGTCACAGCCGCGGGATTTGCTCCCCTAGAGTTAGAAGGGGAAGAGGACGCCAAGCGCTACGATTTCCAATTTGAGTGGAACGAAGAAACCGAACTTTACGAACTGACCACCCTGTATGATAGAGGATATGAAAATTGGATTGGTGAAAAATCAAAGGGAGATGATGCTTTCCGCAACGCATTCCAAGAACACTTTCCAACACCAGATTACAGTGTAAAAGATGCTGGTGAAAGCACTCTTGGTGCTGGACTGATGGTTTGTTTGTTCATTTTAGTGATGGTTGTTTTACTAGGTGGCGGCATTATGTGGTTACAAGAAAGAAACATTGGGTGGATGGGAGTTATTGCAGCATTTTTACTCGTTGGAGTAGGTATCTTTGGGGCTTCTTTCCTTGCTGATCAAGCCAAGGTATCAGAGAAGGACATCAAAACAATAACAGAACAAGATGCGGTTGCATTGGTCGCGGCTTTTGATGACACAGATGACCACCGATTTTCAATCATCATCATTGGTGGGAATGAGAGTATTGCCGGATCTTCAGAGGTAGGTGATACACATCCTTCAGTCATAGAACAAGGTGGACCTGTTGATTGGTGGGCCACTACAATGCGCAATTATGTCTGGGCTCCATTAGGGCTAGGTGTTGCAATGCAATGGATAATCCTCGGACTGTTTGTTGGATGTGCAATGGGTTCAGCCGGAGCGCAAGCGCGTTCAATGTTCTCACAACTCACCCCCAAAACCCGAACCTCAGAATTCTTTGGTTTCTTTGGTTTCCTTGGAAAATCTGCAGCAATGATTGGAACATTCCTCTACGGTATTGCTAGCACTGCTGCCGGTAGTCGAGTTGCAATTTTGACGGTTACCGTAGTCATTCTTGCGGGAACTTATCTAACTAGTCGGGTTGACCTTGAGGAAGGAATTCGTGTTGCTGAAGAAGAGGATGCACGCGCTACAGGTGAATTACCACCAGAGTGAAAGCACGGTGAAAATTAATTCAGGGGATTTGTCATCAGAGTGAAAGCACGCTGAAAATTAATTCTAGGGATTTATCATCAGAGTGAAAACACGGTGAGCACTAATTCACAATGATAGCATACGCAATCAACAAACAGAGGAGATTCATTCTTCTTCGCTGACTTCAACTGCTGCTTCAACTTCGGCTGCTGCATCTTCTGCGGCTGCATCTTCCGCTGCCTCTTCGCTACGGGCCTCCATCGCTTCTTGCAATTTTTCATTGATTGCTCTCTGCATATGTTGACTCTTGCGTTCTGCTTCTACAGCGTTTTCAATCATCTCATAGCGATTCTTGATTGCCTTGTTGAGGTCTTCGAATACACGCATATGGTCAACATACCAATCGTCACGTGCTTTTAGTTCAGCAACTGCTAGACGGAGATCGTTATCCAACTCTTCTGCGATTTCGAACACGCGGGTTAGACGTTCTTTTTCCCTAGTGAATTTCTCTTCCATCATCTCAAGTTCTGGCTCAAGATGATCAACTTGCTTTCCTCTCTTGGCTCCGGTTAACTCCAAATCGCGGATTCGGTGGTCTTTTTCGCCAAGTAATTGCTCGTATCCTTCACGCTCAATTTCCTTGTCAATGACTTCTTTTTCAAGTACTTCAATCTCGGCTTTGAGTTGAACAATTTCCTTTTCTGCCTGCTCAAAGGCGCTAAACACCTTGGTGACACGTTCTGTCTGTTGCAACAATTCCTCCTCTAATTGGCGGAGGCGAACTTCGGGAGTAATTGTACCTTCATCGTCTTCTGACATGTTCACCACTGACATACGCCACTCGCTTGCCCTTGATATATCCGCCGCCCCATAGGGGCGGCTAAGTAGCGACTGTAAATGTTCCAAATATTGGCTGATTCACTGATTTGACATCGATGCGAGCGCAGCGGCAACACATTGGGTTAGATGTTTGACTGTAGGGATATGTAATTTCTCATCCGGACCATGGGCATTGTTGCCCGGCCCAGCACATCCGGTGACAAGGAAGCGAGCCTCGGGGTAGGACTCTTGCATCATCGCCAAAAATGGAATGGTTCCGCCTTCATAAAACGGCATTGATGGCGCCCCGAAGGTTCTCAAACTACCTTCACTAAATGCCGCGGCAATTTCAGCAGGCATTGGTGGAGCGGCAAATCCATTCGCTGCAGTTTCTGGCTTAAACGTAACATGAGCACCAAATGGCGGGTCTGACTCCATTAATTCTTGCAATTTGGAAGAAGCCATTTCAGAATCAACACCTGGTGGAATTCGCACGCTCAATTTTAGAGATGTATGAGTGCGAAGTACATTTCCAGCATTAGCAAGGGTTGGCATTCCTTCAGCCCCGGTAATAGAAAGTGTTGGCTTCCAATTTTGCGCCAACAAGGCTTCAACTAAATCCTCATGTTGAGGACGTACCCCATCTAAAAAAGGGAAATCTGTAATCAAGGCTTCACCTAAAACACTTACAATTTCGGCTGAATCTTCTCGCAATTTATCTGAGATGTCAATGTGTAGCCAATCAGGAATCAACTCACCAGTTTCTTCATCTTCCAACCGAGAAAGGAGTTGGCGAGTGAGCCTAAATGATGATGGAATAACTCCACTAGCCATACCTGAATGCACTCCTTCTGAAGTTACACTAACTGTCAGTGTGCCACCAACTAATCCGCGCAGGCTTTCAGTGACCCAAATGCGCTCATAGTCGCCCAATCCTGAATCAAGGACCACTACCAAATCTGGTGTGCCAAGATCTTCTTTGAGTTCTTCGAGGTAATAGGGCAAATCGGGAGAACCACTCTCTTCACAGGTTTCGATGAGGAAGGTGCAACTTGGGTGAGCCATGCCTTGATTTTGTAATGCCATCAAAGAAATGAGACCACAATATCCACCATAACCGTCGTCCACAGAGCCTCTTCCGAACAGCCACGGGTCTTCTCGAACAGGGATCCAAGGCCCTTTTCCTTCTGACCAGCCAGTGAATTCTGGTTGTTTATCTAAGTGAGAATAGAACAAAACTTCTCCTTCACCGGTGCCCGCAACTTTGAGCAGTAATACAGGAGTTCTGCCTTCTAAACTGTGGACTGTTGCCGATAATCCGTCAATTTCTATTGAATCAAGCCAGCCAAGAAAATGCTCAATTGTCTTGTCTAAGTGGCCGTTTGCCTCCCAGTTTGAGTCAAATGCCGGGGAAAGTGCTGGAATCTTGATGAATTCTTCTAAACTTGGTAGTGCAGAATCCTCCCACACTGATTCAGTAAACTCCGTCATCTTGTCCCAATCAATCGCATCGGTCGCGCTCATACGGTGGGCCAAAGGGTAGTACCCATTGAATCATCGGTTTGGTAAATTTTCAAAATTCACCCGATGCTTTGGCAAAAACCAATCAATTCAAATCAATTTCATCAGATTCTACAGCACCTAAGGCAATACCATCTGGAGCACATAAACGAATGTTGCCACGATAGTACGGGCATTGACGACATGTTTGCTCTTCTTCAATCGGTAATCTAGGGAAGTTCACTTCGTCACCTTTCTCCTTAACTTCCACCAATGCAAGTGCCTTGATAAGGTCATCAAATTCTTCACCAATTTGGTCAAATTCTTCTTTCGTCCATGAAATTAGTCTGCCTGTTGAAGCAACTAAAATCCCCGGGCGCAACACTTCTCTTGTAGGCATTCCAAGTTTTTTTCTCATGGCTTCTTGGCGAACTAAGCAGAGATGGTAGAGGTAGAGTTGCATTCTGTAATGGGTCAATAAATCCAGTTCTGCTTCTGTACGATTGATTTCATCATCCTTATCAGTTGGAATCTCAAAGATTGTTCCTTCAACTTCATCAGGTTGATTGAGTATTGAAAGGCCTCCAGTTGTCTTCAAATCAATTGCTCGAATTGTGTTTTGGGATTGGCCATCGGTTTGACACAGGACCAAATCAGCAATTCCATCTAACTCAAAAGTCAATGATGTAATCTGTTCCACAATTTGGTTGCCAAATGGACTCCAGCTATGCTCCATTACATCACTAAGTGATTGTTCAATATTGATGAGGAAAGGCCACTCAGTCCTCAATCCTTCAACATACAATCCATCAATTGTTTCACCTTGAACGAGCCTTCCTAATTTTCCGTTGAGGAGGACTTCAGCCAGTTTCTTTAGCATTTTAGACGCTAAATCTCTATCTGCGGAGGCAGGCAGAAGCTCATCAAGAACTTGAGAAATTAGTGTTGAATCCATCATCAAATTTGGTGAAGGAGATACCCACTGTTCAGAAAGTGGGGTAGAAGGGTTCTCACCTGAAATTCCTGGATTGGGCAAACCAAGTTCAACCAGCCGATGGAAAAGAGAACCGAGTTCGTTTGCCGCGAGCGGGATGTAATCACCTGATGGCTGGTCGTCACTTCTAGGAATAAACGGTAATTTGACCGGTTCGCTTGAAATCCCGACGTACTGACTGAGCCAATGACGACGTACACACAATTTGGCTGAGTCAAGTGTGTGTGGCGCAAGGCGTAATTTTCGATTAGTCTTTCGAGGTGGAGCCAAATCAATTGTTTCAGGGTTCACTAATCTAGCACTCTCTTGTAGACGGGTGAACTTCACTAATGGCGAGAGGTGTTGGCGTTGAGGCAGGATGAAATCTGGATGGTGATAGATTTTCAATGATGGGAGTAAACCTGGTGCCAAATGAGGAGTAGTCAGCATTTCGCTCGGTGAAATTGTCACCTCACCTTTGCCTCTGAATGGCAGTGGTACAGGAAGAGATGCATCATCATCAATTAACCATGGTGCGGTTAGTAACCCATCACGCCTAGCGGCCTGTCGAATTGCTTCGAGCCACATCCAACCAAACCTTGGAGTCGGTTTGTGACCCCATGAGATGCTAATTTCACCTTCATTTTGGTCGATTGTTGAGTTTTTCGGTGCACCTGCAAGTATTAGTAAATCTTTGACCCTAGTACAAGCAACATAGAGTAAACGCCGTGCTTCTGCCTGAACTTGAGAGGTGAGAACTTCGGTAGAAAGGCGCCAACTACCACTATCAATTGCATCTCTACTTTTCCATGGTTTTGACCGAGGTGAAAACATTTGTTCGGATACCAAGATGTTATCGCGCCTTGATTGACCTAGATTGCTTTGATTTTCTGAGAATATTCCGCAGACAATAACTACCTTGGATTGCAATCCTTTGGAGCCATGAATCGTCATCACTCTAACAGCATTTGAAGCAGGCATCGCTTCACCAAGAATCAGTTTTCCTTTGATTGACGTTAGCACATTGATTCGTTCTGCCAAGAGTACTGGGTCGCCTCCAGATTCTGCCATTTGTGAGCGGATGAGGGACAAAAATTGCTCTGCGTATTGCCTGTCTACTTGACTAGGGTATGCAATCAGCAAGTCTGAGTGGTCGACTGTTTCTTCTAACATTGGAACTATTCTATTACAGTCAGAGAGTTGTTTCCAGCGTTCAAATAGTGCCTTTTGGGCATCACTAATAGCATGGGATTGTAATCGTTCTAACAAATCGGATGAACCTTTCCTGTCAGAAATGAAATCCTCTAACTGGGAATCATTGAATCCAACAAGTGGTGTCCTAGCAAGTGTGGCTGCCCGGCTTATGTCACCCCGTCTTGCAGACAATTGAAGAAGAGCCGCTAATGAACTCACAACTGGTTGCTCAAGCAAGCCACCATCTTGGTCTGCTAACGCCGGGATCCCAAGGTCATCAAGCCGACGAATGAGGTCATACATGTGGGTTCGTGCAGGCATTAACACCATGATATCTCGTGGTTCAATTGGCTCAACATCATGGATTTGAGTTTCATTGTCTTCTCCAGTTTGCTCTAACTCATCACTTTCTTGAGCTGTTAGAACTGATGGCTCCACACCATCAATCATTGCCCGAATTCTAGCAGCAACCAATTCATGTTCAAGGTGAACTTGTTTCGCATCTGCACCTAACTCGAATGGATCTAATGGGACCGTCAAATCTGAGCTTGGGTCACTTGCTTCTTCGGTAGAAATTGGTAACAACCATTCAAGACGACCATTTTCTTCATCTCGATATGCCCGTAAATCCTTTGGTGAAGCATACCAATCACCTGGGAATAAGTTGTGCCTGTCATCAAAAAGGTCAATCCACCATTGATTCATCGTCAAAAGTAAGTCTTGGCACGTTCGGTAATTTGTGACAAGGTCAACATGGCCTTGAGTACGGCGAATAACATCTGTATGCTCTAACCTTCTATCATCATCCCCACGGTCAAATTTTATCCATGCTTCTTCTGGAATTGGACGATGATTGACGTATTCAAGGCCGGTGACGAAACTACTGATGTCCACTAATCTTGGATCACGTGCAGAATCTCGACGGCGTAATGCTGGCTTCATCAATAATCTTGATTCTGTGGCATATTCATGCTCATTGATAGCCCGAAGATGAACTGTGTATCTTGCCATTCCACTCACTTGGGCTTGACGGAAACCGTATATGCTCTGTTTTTGGTCACCAACCCAACAAACGGTAGGTTGCCATGGTGAATTTGGTGGTTCGGGGTCACCATCTTTCTGCTCTCTCTCTCCCCAGAGTCTTGAGAGAAGTCGCCACTGCTGATTTGAGTTATCTTGGGCTTCATCAATGATGAATGCTCGGAACCGTCTTCGTATTGTTTTGAGGACTTCATACCTCCTTACCAAATCATCTTTCACCAGTTTCATTGGATATTCTTTATGGTGCTCTGAAATCTCATTTTGTTCGGGATTACCACACAAATTTAGTGCTGAAATAATGTGCTCATCCCGCCAAGGTTTTGAATCATCAATTGCATTAAGTGCAGAGACAATATCTCTTGGATACCATCTTGAACAAACTCTTGGACAGCGCGCAAGAAGTAAATCCTCAGCCGAATCTGATACATCAGAATGGTCATGCAATCCCTCTAAAAGACGTAATTCAGTTAACACATCTTGAGAGGCTTTGTGCACAATTAGTAGGTCTGAAATGATACGTGCGTCGCATTCAGCATCAAGAGCCAAAGGCGCATCACCAACATAAGTAGGGAACGGATCTGAGATTCTTTGCAGATGGACATCAGAGTCTGCAGGACAGCACGGTGGGCCATCTCTTGGGTCCAACAAATCAGCAATTGCTGCACAGGCCCTTACCCTCATCCCTTCGATTGAACCATAATGGGTTTTGGCGCGATTTTGTGCATCAACCATGATTTCTTTGATTCCATCACGGACTGCTTTGTCTTTGATTGAGCCAAGTGCATTCACACCCGATGGCCAACCATCACCTTTGGGTAGTAGATTTCTCGAAAATACAGATGGTATAATTTTCTCAATCGAGGCCATGCTACATGTTGCTAAAGTGAAATGACGAATCCACAATAATTGGTCCCATAAATCATCAGGTACACCTGCACTAACCAGCGTATCTAGAGAATTTACTCTAGTCTCATTTTGCAGTGCTTCAACCAAACCTAATTCTGCAGAGCGTTCTTTTGAAGCAGCCAACCAATCATCACCAATTGTGTGGAGGGTTTGGGCAAAATTCCTAATCTCCTGTTCCTCAATATGGGAGAGGAAGCTGTTGCGCAGTGCATCGGCATTTACTACTCCTGCATGTGATTCCAATGACCTGCGAACTGAGTCTACAAAAATTGAATTATGGAGTAATTTCGCAACAATTTTCTGACTGCGGGAGCGGCCACCCATTTGATGTGAAAGTCGATTGCGAGCCTTGATGAATTGTTCTGGAGTAACCGAATTTATCCGCAAGTCACCCGCATGTTTTTCATTACGAATTCGCCAGAGTGAACTCATTGCCCGTTCCATCAACAATGCTCGTTGTGCATCAGACATTTGCTGATGAGTTGGCCTGTCTCCAAGTAGACTTCGGTGCGCCGATACCAACCGATTTAGAAATGAGTCAATAGTACCGATAGGAGCCTCATCAAGTAACATTGTCAATTGTTCTATCAAACCTTCATTTCGGATACGCGGGTCGTATCGTAATCCATCCCTTTCGCCCCTAGGACCAGAACGCAAGCGAGCAAGTTCGGTGCGCATCCGGTCGCGCATTTCTTCGGCTGCTTTCACTGTGAAAGTTAACACCACAACTTCGGTAGGAAGCAATCCCCGCCACTTCACCATGTCTTCCCTATCTTTAGCAGCGGATTGAAGTAAACCGCCACCAAAATCAACCTCACGTGGACCTGCTGGAAGCAGTCTAGTCGCTCTCTGGTCTTCTGAAAGGTAGTGCTCCAAAACTCTTTGAACAATTGTCGCGGTTTTTCCAGTACCTGCACCAGCATCTAGGACTATGTGCATGTCTAGATTTAATCCAAGTGTTTGGCCGCGATTCAATTCCATTTGCGGTCACCTCCCACAGTTGGCGCCAAACCACACGCTTGCTTCACCGGACAATAAGTACAGGTTAGGTCACTAGGCGTAGGAATTACTCTACCATTTTCGGACATATCCCCAATACGCAAAGCAGCAGTCAAACGATGGCGCATCCATGCTCTGAATGGATTACTGGATGGTGAATCATTACTTTCATTCGGCCGACGATAAAGAGATTGTGTGGTACACGCTACATTCCCAATTCCTAGACTCGAGAGATAGGTTTGGTATTCTGGGTCCGCTTCAATGTAAAGCCCACTTTCCTCACCCACCTCAGAAATCCCAACTCCGATTACTCTGTCACCAGGATGTGTTACTTCCCATGCTCGAGCATACAAAGCCAGTTGTATACCTTCTAGAAGTTCTCTAGTGTGACGATCTCCTGATTTGCCTTTACCCGGTCCTTCAAGTGATTTCAGGTCTCTAATTACAACTAGGCGCTGAGCATTCCAAGATTCGCCTAAATCTAAGTCAAGAGGACATTCTAATTGTTCACCTAAATCATTGATAAAACTGCCATCTGATTCCGGGAATGGAATTAATTCGACTCGGTCTATGGTTCCCCTTAAACGAATACCTGGAGGGGTGGATTCTCCTGATTCCGGTAATTGCAACATGATTCCTTGCTCCTTATCGTTGCTAGTTAAAGGCCATTCAATTGCTAAAAGGGCGCTTGAATCAGCTGCTAATTCTGATTCTAACAAGCGGCCAAAGCGACCACTTGCACTGACTTTTCCATCTTCATCAAGAGCCGCTTCATATGCTTCAAGATCGAGTCCTACAAGATCAAGTCGGCGCACCGTTGCAATTGCATCAGAATGGCGTAACCACGGTGCCCTCTCATCAATCAATTCCAATAAGCGAGTACGTAGAGATGACTCATCAATTCTAGCCGCCCCAAGTGAATGTGGAGTGAGATTGTCTCGCTCAATTGCTACTTCCATCCCTAAGAATTCACAGATGAAGTCTGCCCAAACTTCATGAATGAGCAAACCACGAGTTCTCACATCAACATCATCATCTTCATCATCATCACCCTCAGCGCGTAGCCTCGTCGAAAGCCAACCTTTACGAGGGCAAGATAACCATTGAGAAAGCCTACTTGGAGACCAAATTTTGGTTTTCCTAGATGGTCCCCCACTAAACCCATGCCGTAAATCATGGTCATTTATTCCAGTTGCATTGGGCCTCAACGGACGAGGATCTATCGACATCGCCTTGCTTGATTTGACCTTCAAACCAATGGTTGGCCAAGAGGGATTCAGACGTGGTGGTGATACCTTTGGTCCCCTAGAAGTTGGTGTCATTTTCAATTCATCAACAGTTACAATCTCGCCAGTCTTATTACTATCAAGATAGGGTTGCTCCTCGCTACCTATTCTTGGTTGGCGAGAAATTCTATCTTCCACTAACGTTGCATCAAGAGGAATCGTGATTGCACTAGGATTGAGTGGTTCTTGCATCGGATATCTTGCATTATGAATTTCGATTCCATCCCTCTGACGATGATCTCGCTGATGGTTACCCGTGACCACTAATTCAAATCTGCCATCCCCACTACTGATGATGTCTGATGGTCTAGCACAAAGAAACGGGCCTTCACCTTCAATGAAGGAAAGTCCCCATCGACTTTCTTTGCCACCATCCATTCTGAAAACATCTCCTGGTGGAATGAAATCAGGGAGACTGGGAGGGGAAGCAGGGTCCCATTTTGTTGCCGCCAACCATTCTGATAATGGAGTCGAGGGTTGTGCTGAATCATCATCATGTGCGTCTAGAACAATAACCTCAGATCCGCAACTGAGTAAATGATTCCAGCAGTGACGGGATTCACGTAAACGATTATCTGGAGGTAAGACTCCTAATTCAGAACGTTCAGACTCGGAAAGACCGGAAATAGAAGGTGGGGATGTGTTCCATGATTCAGAATCTAGATGGGTGAGCATTACTAAATCAGCAGAGCACCCTAATGCTTCATCTGGAGTCAGCAGTTTTAGTTTGGAAGAAGCGACTTGCTTCCCTGATAATGATGAAGAATCTATGAGAGTAAGAAGTTCATCAACCCAATCAAGCCCTGTAACAGGTTGGGAATGACCCAGCAATCGCTGAGATTTCCTTAGTGTGGTATGGCTGTCAAACAACTTCTGCAAGCCGGAGATTGTTCTGTTCACACCACCATCAAGATTGCTAGTCAGCAAATGCCAATGCAACATGCTACCGAACTGATTGAACCATTCATCTCCACTTTGTGCTGGCTCTGGAATTGGTAATCTCTCACCGCTAAAACACCCAATAGATACCAATGAAGCATCTAATGCGCTCACATCAATAGAAGATAACAAAGGACGTAAACGGTTAGCAAGACAAAGTAACCACCATTGAGTAGACTCATGGCGTCGGCACAAGTCCTCCTCGTTTTGATATGAGTTAGCAATTGGCTTTCTTGCCAAGGCATGTAACCAACGGAACAAGGCACCTTGTCCACCAAGTAAATGGAAGCCCCGAGATACCTGCTCAAGGATTTCAACATCAGGGTATGGAGTTAAGTCAGCAATTGTTGGATGCTGACTTGCAGTCATCCATTCTTCCTCAAATTGAAGAGTTTGTTGGACTGCTAATGCACGAAGTTGTGGCAAAGACCACGCGTCCTCGAAATGACCTAAGGAGATCATCGCTGATAACCAATGTACACCTGGACTCTCCTTCAGAGGAGCTGAGCGAATAGGTAGATGGAATCCAAATGACTTGAGCATTGCAGACCAAATATCATGATTTGATTCTGCAGATGGGTCAATAATTAGAATTGAATCTGGAGGCGACTCTGAATTAATTGCAGAATCTATCAATGCATGCGTAGATTGGATTGACCTCTCAATTCTAGGTATCAACATTCTAATCGGCTGTTTTTTCTGTTCCTCAATATTGCTAAGTTGAGAACGTGAAAAAGGAGAGTGGTCGGGAATCCAATCGGGTAAGTCAGCACTATCACGGATTGCCGATATATCATTAGGAACAAATCCATGTACTCCAAGTCGATGACTGCCTGAATTAGCGAGAACATGCAGAGGTTTGAAGCGAGCCAATGAGAGTATTAATCGCTGGCGCAATGGAGAAACTGTTGGTGGGTGGTCAAGGAGAATAATACCATCAATCCTTGACAGACCAAATGGGACGTCTGAATCGTTAATTTTCTCTAAAATGTTAACTAATTCAGAAAGTTGCTCATCACCGTGCATGCCACCTAATTTGTTTGATAATCCGGTCAGTAATTTGCGAAATGATTGTAAATCAGGGGAGGCTTTTGAGGTGACTAATTCTTCTTTTAAACTATGATTTAGGTTGCTTAGGTCACGGCTCTTTCCTCGGCCCCAGTGCTGGTCTGGAAGGCTATGCATTAGTGGAAATTGAAGAGCCTTTGCTGCTTTTTTACACTCCGCGTGTAGTAGTATAGAGAATGGCCCGCCAGCAGGCAATAATCTGGGGAGCCTCAACTCGGCATGAAGTGAAGAGACTAAACTATCCAAGGTGTGATGAATTGTACGATCAATCGGACCATCCTTCTTTCCCCCTTTGGCTAAGTTGTTCAAAGTAGCTCGGCGAGCAGACTCTGTTGGGTGAATTGTGAGGAGTTGTGCTGGACCCCCACGGTTAAGTGACCTAGGGTCTTGCATTTGTTCTTCGAAATGTAAAGAAAGCCATTCTGGAACATGTGCCGGTGGAATCTCTTCCATCGTAATTGTAGGACTGCTACTCTTTTCCTGCACTACTCTATACCCCCTTGCCTTACCAATGCGAGTGTGACGGTTCTTGAAGGTTTAACCGGCGATATCACTCGAGTCCTTTCGGTCGTGACTTCCCACCTATATGAACCCCAAAGAAAATTACATCTACCTTCAATTTGCGAATTCTTTAAGGACCTTGAATTTCAGGATGTTACTGCTCCGGGATGATGTGGCATTAGGCAACCAATTAAGATTCCAACAATATCTCAACCACTCACCAGAGTACTGCCTCCTTTTGAACATGAATCATTCATGTTCTGAAACCGGTGCCTTTAAGAGTGTCCACTAATACAGCGGTAATAGACTAAGAATCGGGAGCCTAGAGGTAAAAACAGAGTTTATCCGTCATCTGCACAGCGATAATAATCAACAATGAGTAAATCAGATATTGTTAACAAGAACGGATAAACACATGACTAACTTCAGCCCAGATTATTGGTTGACCAACAAAAGGAGATAGAAATATGACCGGAAATAATATGGCAAGATGTACAGAATGTAGCAGCAGAGACCTTGACCACGATGAGAATCGCGGCGAGGTAGTTTGCAACGAATGTGGCTTCGTGCTTGATGATAATCAAATTGACGCTGGGCACCCAAGTGGCCAGGTTGGCGAGAATGCACACATGAGTGCGCAAAGAAATGACAGTGTGGGTGGTAGAACCACTAGACGAACCCATTTTGACAGAGGTGAAGCCCGAAGAAACGGACTTGGTAATATTATCAGACCAGACCAAAGAGCACACTCTCAACGAAATGTTCGAGCTAATGATATCCTCGATGAAATCAGACGAATTTCTGGTTCTGAGAATGTTGCAAGAGCCGCCATTCCAATTCTAACAAAGTGCTTCACCAAAGAAGGCGAAGGTGATGGCCACGGTAAATTACCACTCAATCAAATGCGTTTTATTGGTTCCAAACCAAAGGATAAGGGCAAGGATGCAACCTACATCATTAGAGTCAGCGCAATTGCAACGATGAGAATGATATCTGAACTTGGAAAGATTCCTTACCAATATTGGCAACAAGATGCAGATAGACTTGGACTTGACAGAAATGATGTTACTGAGACGGTAAAACTGATCAGAACTCGTCTAGTTAATCTCTTCCGAGACCGTGTGCCTGGCTCAATTGACCCGCGTGTTGGGATGCAAAATTTGCGAAAAGACACGATAGATGCATTTGAGCAGAAGTTGAGAGAGTTCATCAGACAACACCAAATCGAGCATGCTGAAAAGTTACTAAAGTGGTTCAATGAGAGAATTCAAGTCCTAGATGCTAACGGCGAGGGGCCTCTAGCCCAAGAAAAACCTCGAATGCTTCTAGCAATGGTGACTATTTGTGGAATTGAACTATTTGATGATGTCAAAATGACCAAAAAAAGTATCGCTGAAGAGATTTACAATCTCACTGTCGGAGGAGTGAACTCAAGACTGAAGGGCGAGCACCACGGGATGACAAAGAAACAATTCATCAAGAATTACACAGGTAAAGCAAATTCTGCTTGAGAGATGGAACAAGTACCGAGTTAGGATTTATCCTAAGTTTCTCGGTTAGTGGTACTCACCACTAATGCTGCCCCTGCTAGACCAACAACTACCCACATCACTCCGATTGCTGGTAAGCCAAAAAAGCCATCATCATCTGGAGGGTTAACATCACAGCAAGAATCTTCTAGATGGATATCCCACTGATGTACCAACACGAGAGAAATGTCGTCACCATCCCATGCTGCTGGAAGAGTGTAATTCATGGAACCTGAATTACCATCTAACTCAATCATATCACGTACCACATCATGATAATCTCCCAAACCATTCGACCCTTCTTCAAATGTGGCACTAGCCTCAACAACAAAAATCAACGAAGTAGTAGATTCTGGTAGCCAATCACTTGCTTCAAGGGCCCATGTGATGGTGCCATTTGCCATGTCCTCACTAGACCAAGAGAGTGATGAAGTAGCCGATCTTTGAGAGAATTGAGATGGTTGGGCGAGTGAATCTGCGAAATATGGCTTCAATTGTTCCTTCTCTAAACCACCGCTTCCAGCATGCATTATTTCACCATTGATTATCATGGTCGGAGGAGCGCGCATTATTCCAACGGAATTCTTTGATGCTTGACCATATCTTGTTTCCCAACGATGGTCGGCTGATTCTACTCCAAATGGATCTTCTACTTCACCCAAAAAACGGTGGAAAGTTAGGACAGTGGTATCACTGGGGGATTCGGCAATTGCCGCATATAATCCCTCTTCAGCAGGGACACAGTTTTCACACCATGTTGCAGTATAAACTTCAGCGATTGAAGGATAATTCGCCATAGATGCTTCTGTTGACACATCTGTTTGGTTAGATACATCGATAGTAATACCTCCAAAAATACCCTGCTCATAATCAGCTGTTGGAAGAGGAGTCGGCGCTGCAATTGTAATTGGAACCATCAATAATGCAAAACTGAGCACCACTAATCGGGTTCTGTTCTGAGTTGACATCAAGTAGCCGACATAGTCATTCAATGTCAAGGCAACGGTTTGTGGACTGAGTTGGGTTTTTCTATTTCAAAACCAAATAATCTTGATTAATATCCAATTCCATCCTCAATCGGTGCATTCAATCGATTTGGCAATTGATCTAATAATTGATTTGGTGCAATTGGGTTGGGAAAAAGATTCCACCAAGGTGGTTCTCCTGGACGACCATGCCGTCTTTCGTACGGACCTAGCATTTCCACAAGTTCTCTCCTCACACCCTGAACAGGTGCGTAATGCCTGGTAAAAATTTCATATTCGCCTGCTTCTTGACCTTCCTCTCTTCGGAATCCGGTCAATCTAGCTAACCCTTTTACCAAGTCTAATTCATCTTCGTCACGAACAATCCAAGCAACCAATGTTCCATCAATAGTGACTGCATTTGGAGTCTCGGTAGGAATTCGTAAAATGCCACCTATTGGTGTGTTTATCATGACGCGAAATGCTGCTGGAAATATGTTTAGCCAACGGCCACGGTGGCGTCCTCTGTCATACCTGTAATCTCGACGTTGGAGTTCTAACCATCTCGGGTCGTCTAGGTGTGGTTCAATTCTATCCGCCCTTGGTCTCCTGTCTCCCAATCCATTATCAGAAATGAATTTGGCAAGTGGGTCTAATTTCTTAGCAGATGTCAAATCATCCATCAATGTTAGAAGGACACTGGCGATAACATCACCAACAGGTAATTGTTTGAAGGACCCGTTTTCATGGATACATAATGGCATGGACTTCCCGCTCTCAAGGTCTTCTAGACTAGTGGAGCCAGCCACGGTAAATCTAGCACCATGCGCCCCTGGCCCAGGGCCGACCGAATAAAATAAGCCAGATGTCCCTTCAATTGTAATATGGAATTCACCTTTAGTCGAAACTGATATTCTTTCATCCGAATCACAAACACCTCTCAATAACAGTAGGGCTCGGCATTCGGGTTCTTCTGGCATCAATTCGCCTTCATTTTCATGCCAACACCATTGTAATGCTCTGAGATGTTGATGCTCATCAGAAGATGGAGGTGACAGAGCCCAACTTGTTAACAGGGCCCAAAGCCGAGGCCACGGTGGAATTTGTGACCAGATCCATTTTCCACTTTTGATTGTTCTAAGTTGTAGTTTTCCGTTATGAATGCGAAGTGAAGGACCGGCCCATTTTCGCATCATAGCAAAAGGTGTTCCACCATCCATTATTTCTCGCCATCTATTGACCCACAATTGGTTGTTTGGTTCTAGAGATTCCCAATCAATTTCAGCCCAAGCCTCTTCGGTTCGAATTCCACGAACTTCGTTTACCATTTGATTAAAATAAGGAGGCATAACATTCCGCTCACGACCACCAAATGCTCTCGCTGCTAAGCGATTCATACCTGCATTCCAGCGCAAAAACAGGTCAGCGCCTTCAAATAAAGCAGGTCCTGGAGGATGTTCCCTACGCAATAATATGCGTTGCATTCTATCCATCTGACGGCGTTGATAATCACGTCGTACATTGCGTCTATCTACTCGGCGGTTTGCAACAATTAAGACAGTTGTAAGCAGAAGGTTCCAATCACAATTCTCGAACCTCTCCTTCTCTTTTGAATTCCCAGTCAAAGCTCTAAGCAGATGATTAGAAGGAACATGGCCGGGCAAAATTCGACCATCAATCGCCCAAAGATCGGAAATCTTAGAGAGATGGCTTCCATCTGGAAGTGGTATACCTTTTTGTAGCAATAGATTGCTATTGCTTTCATCATAATTTTGAGTACAAATACTGTTTCGTAATTGTTCAAGTTGCTGTTCTATTTTTTCATCACCGACAAACCAAGGATCATTTTTATCCACCAATGTCCGAGGGGAATTGAAAGCCCAATCACTTTCTCCATTGTCAAATTTTTCAAGTATCGCTCGCCAACGTGGGTGGGTCGTTCTATGTCGGTTGGGTGTCAACACTTCATTGATGGATTGTCTCGCTCTTAGATTTGGTCTGCCCTCAAATCCGGTTCCAACTAGGAGTGGCGCAAACTGAGCGCACCGGTTGCACCAACCAATATCCTCTATACTCAATTCATCCGCACAAGTAATACATTTCCTCATCTCAAAACCACCGAAGAGAAATCCCTTCACAATTGAATTGTTAGTTACCCTTTTTGAAGGATGCAATATATTCATGGAAGAAGCAATCAAGTTTGGCTTCTAATACAATGAGTTTCACCTCTGGCATCAGCTTCGTATTTCCAAACATCTTCTTCATTCGTAACCTGCCCTTCTTCACCCTGTTCTTTCTCTAAACCTTCATCCAAGGAAACTATCCATGCAGGGTCGTTGTCGCTTGACTCTAACCACTCAAAGAGAAGGCGATTCTGTTCTTCTAACTCGATTCCATATTGGGGTTCGGTTTCATCATCAACATCGAACATTTCATCCTCCCACTCTTCGTCCCAATCATCATAATCGTCATCCACATGGAATCCATATGGATGAATTTTAGCCATTTCGGACCAATCTTTAGCACTCTTTCCTTTCGTGTTTTCAAACCAGGTTTGATGAAGATTGAGTAATGTAGCGACATTATCAGCACTTCCTTGGTCGTTTCTAAGCGTTAGAAGATATGCCGCTAACATGTCTGCGAGTGGATACTCATGGAAGCCATGTTCAATTAACTGGATACAGATTTTGATTGGTTTTTTCCATGACTGTGCCGATTTTTTATTCCTAAAGGCATGGACTTCTATTGCTGAATCTGTTGCGGTTCTTGTTGGACGAACCGAATACCACAGCGATGAGGTACCCTCGACAATGAAACCATCATTCTTAGACTGAGAGACTGACTCACCCAATGATTCACAGGTTTGGGAAAGTAAAGACAAGGCTCTAAATTCTGGTTTGGGACCGATGTATGCAGTAGCATCGTCGCAATCAATTATCCATTGAATTGCCCTTAGGTAGTTATTCTGTTCAGTACTTGGATGGTATAGTGACCAACCGATTAAATGACGCCACACATCCATGTTCTGGGGTAATGACTTGAGTGAATAACCATCTTTCCCACGCACAACTAAATGCAATCTCTGTTGGAATACAACTAATGATGGTCCTTGGATAGATTTCCGTGCATGATTCATGGAATCCGATTCAAGAATTTCTCTCCAACTAGTTGCTATGCTGCCAAGTTGACGCTCCGCTTTTGGCCACATTTTTGGTAGATGTTCTGAATTTTTTTGGCAGAATAGACTTGACAGATTAGTGTCAACTAATGTTGTTGCGTAGCAAATGAATGGATGAGTCCTTCCTACTCTCAAGTAGGGTGGGTCAAAATTAAACATTAATTCAACATCACTACTCTCAAATGTAGGTGGTAAGCATTCTGTGAAGCCATTCTGAAACCAAGAATGAATTGATATTTCATTGTTGGAGAAACATTGGGTTGTAACTTTGAGAAGTTGGGTCAATTCGAACCAATTTGAGAACTCTGTTGAAGAACCATCTGAATTAATGAAATACTCGGCTAGATCTGCAAGGGGTTCTTGACACCATGAATGGTTCCGTTCTCCAAAGATGTCTCCATGTGTATGCACCGACATTTTCTTACCACCGGGAAGTGGCAATTTTTCTATGGAAATGTTGTCTGTATTTGATAAAAATTCGGAATAATGCTTTTTCCATTTTGATAATTTAGAGCGTGAGAGTTTGCGCGGTTTCTTACTCGGTTGCAAAGCAGGAACATTTGCAATACTAGGTCCAGCGCCAATCAATGCATCCCAAACCGCCGCCCCATCACTTTTGTCAACCCCTTCAAGTGTAGCACGAACGATTGCAATTGATGCATCGTTGGGACGAAATTGTCGATCCACTTTACAGACGTGTGATAACACCATTTCACAACATGCGCAAGTGGAATCGCCAGCCACCTCAGTGTCGGAAAGTTCGACTTCATTTGAGCAGAATGTACATTGCATTGGTTCTCAAGTACATATGACCCTATATCAATGAATGATTGTCATCAATTCTCATTAGATTGAAGTGGAATAAATTTCCTTCACTCTACGTTACTCAACTGATATGAGCAAAGGCATTGATTGCCGCATCAACATCCTCGTCAGTAACATGTAGATGAAACACTGCTCGTAATGAAGTGGGTGAAATATCAAACAAATCTACGCCTTGGCCTGCCAACTCTTTAACAGCCTGTTTTGCGTCTTGGCCATCAGCCAATGTGACATAGGCCATGTTTGTTTGAACTGCGGATAAATCAACACTAAATCCATCCATTTTGTTCACAGCCTCACCAAATCTTCGTGCCCTTGCATGATCCTCCGCAAGCCGCTCAACATTATTTTCCAGCGCGTATATCCCCGCTGCTGCGATAATTCCGGCTTGTCTCATACCGCCACCAAACATCTTCCTCCATCGATGTGCTTGAGCAATAAAATCTGAACTCCCTACAATAAGAGAACCAACCGGCGCACCCAAACCTTTTGACAAACAAATAGAGACTGAATCACAATTCTCTACCAACCGCGCTGCTGAAATTCCGCTAGCAACCGCGGCATTGAACAAACGAGCGCCATCCATGTGAACGGCACATCCCCGGGCCTTAGCAACTTCACAAATCTCGTCAATCACTTCGACAGGGTAACAAGAACCACCACCACGGTTTGAGGTATTCTCTATGCACACTAGAGTAGCGTTTGGATAGTGACCTTGTGAGCCCTCTGACTTGCGAATCGCACCCCCAACATCTGCTGCAGAAATTATCCCAGAAGGGCCACTTACCCGTGCCACCGAACATCCACAAAGCGCTGCATAACCTCCACCTTCGTAGGTGTAAATGTGACTATCTGTCTCCAAAACTATCTCATCACCTGGATTTGTGTGTGCCCTCACTGCTACTGCATTTGCCATAGTTCCTGACGATACGTAAAGCGCAGCCTCCTTTCCAAGCATTTCAGCAGCAAGTGCTTCCAATGCCTTGACTGTCGGGTCATCACCAAGAACATCATCTCCAACAGGGGCTGTGGAAATTGTTTCCCGCATTGCCGCTGTAGGTTGCGTGACCGTATCCGAACGGAGGTCAATTCGGTCAGTTGAGTACTCGCGCATTGAACTTGGGGTGTGGTCATTGTTCATAGCGAGTGCGCTTGAATTATTCTTTCGTCATGGGACGACTTGAGCCACAATCTGGACAACGTTGTATCTTACCATCAGCATACTTGTGATTACAAGCAGGACAACTAATAGCCAGTGTTTTACCTCCAACGATAAGCGATTCTTCTTGCTCAGCAGAAACCAAGACAAGACGACCACCACCTACTTCTTCCACTTCATATCGCCCAGAACCACCCATCTGTAGAAGGATGTCAGGTGGGAATGCAACCGTTCCGATGTCATCAACGATAAGTTCCCTAGATGTTGCCAAGTCAGTGACTTCTAAATCTTCACCATGTTGAGCAACAAAGCGCCCATCTCGTAACTCAAGACTGCGATTACAGAAATCAGCCACTTCAGCACTGTGTGTGACAATGAGGAAAGATACACCTTTCTGTTCGTGAAGCTCTTTGAACAGAGCAAGCACTTCTCGACTAGTGATTGGATCTAATGCACCAGTGGGTTCATCTGCTAAAATCAAACTTGGATTAGTAATTAATGCACGAGCAATGGATACGCGCTGCTGTTCACCACCAGAGAGCATTGATGGTAGGCCCTTGGCACGGTGCCCCATACCTAATTCTGTTAACAAATCCAAGGCGCGTCGCTTAGCCTCCTTAGGAGATACATTCTGGTGACGTAGTGGCTGTGCGACATTGTCAACCGCTGAGAGATTGGGTAGTAGATTCCCCTCTTGGAAGATGAATGATATTGTCTTCTGACGAAGCAAGACTAGTTCCTGTCCGGTCAAACGTGTCATGTTCTGACCCTGTAAAGAGACATTACCCGCACTCGGCTTCATTAGACCACCCAAGCACTTCAGAAGAGTAGATTTCCCTGAGCCAGAGGGCCCAACTACAGCCACCGCCTCCCCAGTTTTGACCTTAACATGGAGTCCACGTAATGCGACTACATTGCCGTCTTCAGCCTTAGATTCATAGACGTGATACAGCGAGTTTGCCTCAAGGATTGTTTGTTCATCTCCCGACATATTCACTCCCCCTTGAGAACGCTTGCGAGATCCGAACGCAGAGCCTTGCGCGTGGTAAACAGCAATGCAATGACAACCGCGGCAAACACAGCGACGGCGACAAGACCTAGTTCGAGCCACGGCCAAACCAATTCACGACTGATGATCGAAGAATCACCACCGATGAACAATTGGAAAATGAAGCCAAAGACATTGAACAGACCATTGAAAGACAGGGCGAGACCCATACCCAGTAGCATACCCAATGCCATTGAGACGACGATGATTGAGAGAATCTCGAACAATACCAAGCGGATGATTTGATTGGGGCTGGCACCAATCGCTTGCAGAACGGCCAACTCTTTCTGACGCTGGGTTAGGACCAGTGAAAGGAATACGAACGCAGAGGCCACCGCTGCGACACTCGCTACGATGAATTGCAATGTCAACAGACCAGGTGTACCAAAGATGAGGCCCCCGTTTCGTTCTACGTCGTCGTGCGCAGTTTCCCAATCTTGTGCACTGTCAAATCGCGAGTCGGCCTCTAGGCTGATTCGGAGGGCCTTCAAATCCTCACCACTCACACCATCAATACTGACAATCCAAGTGGTCGCGGCCAAGTTATCCACCCGTGTATCGCCCATTAAATCACGATAACCAGATTCACCGATGATGACGCTAGCCTCCATTTCGCTAGTATCGACGCCAGGAATGAATTTGTGGGTGCCAATATATCGCAGTGCCGTGTTATGCGGTGTTGTTACCAAGGTCATCGATGATAAATTGAAGGTTTTTTCTTCCCATGTGAAATTGATGGTCTTCGTATTTTCATTGTCCGGCTCAAGCAGGATGTCGCCGCCATCGGAACTCCCACCTCTGTATGAGCCCCAAAGATCCAAATTGTAGGCTGCATCTTCTCCAGCGCTGAATCCACCATTCTGGTATGCATCCATCGCCGCTGTGACATCATCACCGGGAATAGCCTGTGGGAACCAACGAAGAACATCGGCACTTTCGTCCAGTAGAACGTAAGCACTCATGCCTTCACCATCTTCAGGTATCAAACTCAATTGAGGGACATGAACCGCGGTAACTGTCCCATCACGTCCACTAATTTCTGTGATTGCAGCTTCAACTTCAGCCGCTGTGCTATCTTGACCCATGACGACCTGAAGATCACTACCGACAGATACATCGGCGGTTCTCTCATCAACGAGTGTCCCGGTATACCCTTGTACAGCAGCCAATGTCACAATGGACAAAGTGAGTAGCATAATCACGGCCAATCGATTGACCGATTCGGCCGAGCCACTGCCTTTCAGACCACGCTTGACATCGGAAAGTAGTGGTGTTCGACCGAAGAAGAACTGCATGATGCGAGGGCCAGCGGCACCCACTCGACCTAGGAGCAATGCACCTCCAATCCACAGCATGAAGGGCCCGAAGACATTGATCAGACCCTCTAGGAACCAATTGGCAATCAGGCCATCTTCACTGCCATTCATCTCCATCCAAGTATCGATGGCACCGAGGGAACCAACCAAGAACAGTACCCAGTGTAACCAAACTCTCGGTTTGGCCACTTTCTGCACTTTACTGACGCCCTCATCGATCTCAAGTTCCATGAAATCTTTGGTACGACTTCGTCCAAAGATGAGGGCAAGACCCATTGTCGCCATCGCCGTGAAGATTGTAGCACCAATACTCAACCTCGGATTGACGGCGAATCCAAGTGGTTCAAACTGCATGAAACCAACACTTGCCAATACCGCTGGAACCGCGGCCATCGCTGAGAGATATCCTAGGAACCAAGCAACGCTGGCAATGACTGAAAGTTCGAGCAGGACCATCCCACGCAAACCCTTTGAGGTCGCACCGATAACTCGATGAATGGAAATTTCACGTCTGCGTTGTTCCAAGGATAAAATCAACCCGTAGACAAGAACCGATAGAGAAAGAAACACAATTGGAATCATGATGACGTAATCGAATGCTTGGATTAGACCAAGGAAGATGTTGAGGAACAGAATTGTACCGCTGATTATGTCGATGTAGTATACTTCAACCTCACCACTTCCATAGGCACGATTCACACGTTCACCATTGGTATCCTCTTCAAACATCACTAAACGGCCCAAATCTTCCAACCAATCTGCCGCATCTGCGGTCGATGTTGTTGGCAGTAAAGAACGATCAAGGGTCAAGCCGAGATAGATGTGGTCGTTATCGATGAGAGCGGTGCGTTGACTTTCATTGAGTACAGTCCAGGTTGTGTAAATTGGATTAGCAGCCAGAGTTGGATTGCTTTGTGGCCACGGTTCGTAGATTCCGAGAATGGTCAAATTCTCGATTGTAATCGTGTTTTGACAATGCATGAACCCCGCCTCAGCGATAATCAAAATTTCACCATCACAGTCTTCTTCCTCCATCTCACTATCTACATATGCTGTTTCTGAGGAATATGTGAAATTCAAACTCGACAAATTATCGCCAACTTCAGCATTGGCAAGACTAGCAATGTCCGAAGGAATGTACACGCCACGTTCGGACTCAACATCGGCAGCTGATTTCCATTCGCCTTTTTCGTAGATGATGTTCTCTGAAATACGATCCGCAATCACACCGTCAAAGGCACCCGGACCAAGCAATGCAATGGCGCGAGTATTGGCCACAGGTGGTCCCGTAGTGTATTCATAATCCCATATTCCATTGGCATCCCAGGTCCGTTCAGAATCAGAAGAATTGACTCCCCCTATCATTAACGGGACCGCTCCCCGCACGTTCTCATTACCCCAATCAAGCGGACTATGCAGGCCTTTCTTGCCCATGACGACCGTACAATCTGTAAATTCCTCCATCGCAGTGAATTCATCACAGACCTCTAACAATTGTAAGGTGTTGTTGCTCCATCCATCGAGGTCATCGTAGTTGGGCTCATCGTTGAATTCAACCTTGGCATCAAATACATTGATTTCGAGGAAACCCTCAAAGAAGACTTGCGATAATCCAACGCCGTAAGCCAATACTGTGGTAATCACCAAACTAGAGAGGAATACGCCTGCAAAGACGGCCATGCCACGTTCTCGGCCTCGCCAAGCACCTAATGCTGCCAATCGCAAATTGTCGGGTAGGTCTCGAGTCTTCTGACGCATTCCCTTGAATTTATTGACAATCCACCAAGCTGGCTTGGAGCCCTGTTCAGGAACATCGGTTTCAGTATCACTCATTCTTCTTCACCTCCTTCTTCATCAAGACCCCAAGCAGAGCGAATGTCGCTGGATGCGACCGTACCATCACGGAGTAGAAGCATCCTGTCGGCTTGACTGGCCAAATCCGGGTCGTGAGTTACCATCAAGATTGAAATTGGATTTTCTTCATCATGACAAAGAGACTTGAACAATCGAAGCATATCTGCTCCAGAAGCAATGTCGAGATTTCCTGTGGGTTCGTCAGCGAGCAGCAATGGGCGATTGCCAGCAATCGCACGAGCGATGGCTACACGCTGCTGTTGACCACCTGAGAGTTGGTCGGGAATGTGGTCCATGCGGTCACTGAGATCTACTTTAGAAAGAGCAAGTCGGGCTCGTTCTTCAGCTTCCTTGGAAGGGACACCAGATATCTCCAATGCCATGGCTACATTGTCAAGAGCAGAGAGGTGCTCGAGTAGATGGAAATCTTGGAATATCCATCCAACAAGATTTCGACGAACATCAACCACTGAGGAAGGATTCTTGAGCCCATATGAACGTGAATGAAGATTGATTTTACCAGCATCAGCAGGTAATAATCCGCCAATAATATTCAGTAGAGTAGATTTACCACAACCAGATGGGCCCATCAGGGCTACAAGTTCACCAGGTTTAATCCCCATATTGATGCCCTTGAGGACTTCAAGACGATTTGAGCCAGAACCGAACCCCTTGGTCAGTTCGTCCACACGAAGCATAGTCTTCCGCCAATAGTGTCGCCTTTAAGCAATTGTTTGCAACCGTGTGAAAATATAATTTATTTTGACCAATAGATAGAGGGTTGATACACAACAATATATTCTATTATTGAGATGTCAAAATACGATGAAAATGATGTACACCCATTTCACGAGTGGGCGAATATCTACCACGCTCATAAGCACGAGATGAAACCCCACGTTGAGTTGCCTCAACAATGAACTGGTCTTCCATCTCAACTTTGTCAAGATCTCCACCCGCGCCTTTGCCAAGTTTTTCTTCATCCCAAACATAACCGTGGTAGGTTATTTTTGTCCGGTTGACTGAAATTGGTGAAACAATATTTACTGAAAGTCCCCAAGGATAAAAATTCAGCATTAATCCGGGAAAAATCCAGTAATAATAGGCTGCGATTTCTTGACCATAATCAGGTGAAGACTCTGGTAAATCAAAGCAGGGCTCACCTTCACGTGCGATTCCGATTTGAAGTACGCCGCCTTCGAAAATTTCTGTCCTATAGTCGTCATAATCCAATACGCCGTGAAGATCATTGTGTACGTAAGGTATGTGAAAACCTTCAAGATAATTATCAACATACAGAGCCCAATTAGCTTCTATCTCGTAACTCCTATCGCGTGATTTATCATATATGAAATCATTAATTGGAAGCCATCCAATCCTATCTTGCAATGGAGAAATCCAATCTTGAAAAGAGGTTGCTTTCAATGTTGTAAATAATAATCCATTCCACATTTCAAGAGGGTACTCTGCAAGGTTGTCGTCCATTGTTGGGAAGTTTTCGACCATATCAAATTCAGGCATATTTGTAAATTTACCATTTAGATCAAAGGTGCGCCCATGATATGGACATTTCAAAAAATTAGACGAACAGGGTTCGTTCGTAATAATCATCCCCCGGTGGGTGCATACGTTTGAAAGACAGCTTAGATTAGTACCATCATTTGTGATTACCAATGGTTCTTTTGTGAGGTTTTCAAAATCATTCAAAGGCATTACATTCAATCTATCTAGTTGATTTTTATGCACAGCAAAGTGCCAATGATTACCAAATTTACCAATTATTTGGTCAAAAACAGTAGGTTCCGTATAATATTTAGAAGGTAGGGTACTCGCCATAGTAATATCAGGATCTATGATCGGAATATCTCCCATACCGTGGGCTATGATGTGCTAATGGTTAATCTTACGGAAGATAAGTTGTCAATAAACTACTGATTTTCCAAACAAATAGGATGAGTACATTCTGGAACTTGATAATATTGTCTAGTTTGGGGATCGAATAAATCTAATTGAAGTGTGGAACCAGCATTATTCACAGTAACAATTGATGAGGCTGATGAGGGAAGGTAATCTTCTCCAGTACTTACTAACGAAAGACGAATCGTGTGCCCCGCACGAACTTCAACATCCATTGGGAAAAACTCCATCAAAGCAGTAATTTCTTCAAACGGAGCAGCCCAAGCTTGCTCATCCGAACCCCCTGCGTGATATCTCAAATCCATGATAGCATGACCTATGTGAATGCAAGTTGTACCATCACAGTCCTCCAACAGAGCGTAAATTTGCCCACCCACCGTCATGGTATTCACGTTGACATGAAGTCTAGGTAAACCGCCAAAATACAAATCTTCTTCCAACGGTGGAGTTTCGTAAACGGGACCCGTATTCGCATCAGGGAGAATGGTGTTTGAACCACCTGCTGCAGCAAGTTCAGTGCTGCCCAATTCCCACAAAATTTCAGTTGTCTCAGTCATTGGATACCGCTCTTCCAAACGCCACTCTCCTTGGTTGGATTGGATTTCAACCCCCAGCCATGGTTTCGCTCCCTCATCCTTCAGGTAGTAAGAAAACCATTCTAGTAAATCTTGCATCCAGTCCATTCGAACCATCTCTGGATAGGCCTCAATGCCACGACCGACGCCACTTCTATCAAACATGATATCCGGGCGATCGGGATAATCGTGGTCCCACTGTCCAAACAGCCCCTTTGCCTCGATTCCATGATCGTAGAGTAGGTTGATTGTAGGGACGGCCATATGCGGATCCACGTTCCAATCATGCATACCCTGGATAAGATACACACTTCCATTGTAATTGTCCAGAACCCGGTCGAGGAAATATCGCTCAGACCAGTAACTTCCTGCGGCCTCGCCACCCCACATGTATGCTGCAACCCCAGTGCCCGGGCCGATGATGTAGTCAGGACATGCATTTTGCAGATCTTCCGAATCTCCATCCAATCCATAACTTCCGTAGACTCCATTGTGCATGATTGGAGCCCGGGCTTCACTACTGCCATTCCTCCACATCAATTCCATAACACCAATCAGTCCCGAAATAGGAACGATTGTTGCAAGGTGTTCATTTCCAAACATCGCACCCTGCCAAGGGGTACTACCATCGTAGGACTTCCCAATCATTCCGACCTTACCATTACTCCATTCTTGCGTACCTAACCAAGTAACTGCAGCATCAACACCGAGTTGTTCGGCATTGCCCATGAGGTCCATACAGTGGTTTGAACGACCCGTACCCATCACCGATACTTGCGCGAAAGCGAACCCATGTGGTACGATTTGTTCAATGATCATTTGACCCAGCCAAGTACCCGCCTCCTCAATTCCAGGGGTACTCACAGATGCCTCATCGAAATAAGGCCCAAATTCAGCGATTACCGGGACAGTCGTTCCATTGGGGACCATCGGAATCCAAACGGCCAAACTGACTTTTCCATTGGGTGCAGCCCCGCCTTCATCCAATGGGAGATCAAACTCAACAAAATGATGCGTACCACTCCACATATTGGCTCCATCTGGACCTGTCAGTGTGC